>Ga0181401_1000062_pt1 | contig 36360 bp, 62 predicted proteins | sample 24SPOviralmetaG_FD_130130 | JGI IMG/M metagenome (GOLD analysis project Ga0181401, IMG submission 130130) | Marine viral communities from the oligotrophic San Pedro Time Series (SPOT) site, San Pedro Channel, CA, USA - 24 SPOT_SRF_2011-07-20 | ecosystem: Environmental > Aquatic > Marine > Strait...
ATGTTGGAACAACTTCTAGCAGTAGCGTAGAAGCCCCCGCTGGGTGGGACAATGTTGTAGGTTGCATGGTAGGAGATCTTTTCGCAGTACATAACTATTCGCTGCTTGGCACATATCGTCGCGCAATAGATTCTTCTGGTAATTCAGCATTGCCATTATTCCCGATATCGATTGTGGACCCTTTGATGCTTTCTGAATTCCTAGATATAAGCACATCTCCTGTGTATATGACATATGGCGGTCAGGGCAGCTATGGCGACACATTAACATTCTCGAGCGAAGACTATTTTTATATTCCGATGGAAGGCGCAACCCGTGGCGCATATATGGTAAAGTTGAAATAATATGGCAGCAATTAATCTCTCAGGTTATATCGAAGACGGTAAGGTTGAAACTGTTATTGTAGCATCTACCTTTCTATCATCAGCAACGGCAATAATCTCTAGAAGGCTCGCAGATACGGGCACAGGTGGTGGCGATTCGGGCGATTCGGGCGATTCGGCAGTAAGTAAGGAGTCTTGGTCTTAGTGCAAAGAATGAATTTAATCGAGTTAAAACTCAAGAATAATAGCAACAGGAGTACCCATGGCAGCAGTTAATTTTCCTAATAACCCCTCAAACGGAGATACGTTTACGAGCGGAAATACCGTTTTTACCTATGACTCATCCCATACTAGATGGAGTGGGGTTACTACCGTAAACGGTATTCAATTAAATAGTTTATCAGTAGGGGCGGAGCCTTCTGCCTCAGGAGACGGAGATCTCTCCTATAATAATACTACAGGAGTATTTACGTACACCCCTCCGGATCTTAGTACTATGGGAGCCTCCTCGGACCTTCTCTCATTTACAGCCAATGGAGCTGTGAGTGCCGGAAACTTAGTAGTGTTAGATAGTGCTGGTACTGTAAGTGCAGTAGCCTCTAGTGTTGCAGGGCAATCAACCTCGGCGAGCCAGACCTCTAACCTTCACTATGATAATCATAGTCAAACTACGTGGTATGATAGCGTTAATGAAGAACACGTATTTCTTAAAGGTGGAAGGTATGCAAGAATCACTCTTGATAATGGAGAGCAAGATGCTACTATTGAGGCGACAGGAACTATAACTATAGGTAGTTCTACTACAAGCAATATGCAAGGATGTACAATACCAGGAACATCCGCGGGCTTGACACTAGCCGTTAATACTCTATATTTAGTAAAAAATAATGGAAGTACTGTAAGTACTAGTGCTAGTGTCTCTCTGGGTACTACTACTTGGGAAACGGATGATAATAACGAACGTTTATTTTGTTTTGATAATGGAGATGCCTACCTCTTTCTAAAGAAGCAGGGCAGTGATGTTATATGGGCACTTCCGATTAATTATCATGTAGCTAATAACACTATATCTTTGGGTACGGCGGTGACTACAAGTCTTTGGGAGAACGACTGGGGCAATCCAATGATTGTTAAAGATAAGCACGGAGTTTATTGGTGGTTTAAAAATGATGTTCCAGACCCCAACACTGCAGGAAGCCGTGAACTAGGCTACTGTAATATAAGTAGCTCTTCGGGAGTTTTTAGTCATACTACAAAGAAAACACTTGCTCTTTCAGGGAACGGTAACGGTCTGGCCTCCTATGGCAATAACTATGATGGCGAGAATCAAATGAGGTACTCAGCCTATACAGATATGTTTATGCAAACATACGCGACGGGCACTCAGGATATAGGCTTTGGAGCTTTTAAAGAGACTACTACAGGTTCGGGAACCTTAGCATTAAAAAGCAGAACAGATATTGAGACTGGACCGCTTGATTCCGGGTCTTGGGGTCAAGTAGTTATGATACCTTCTCAAACTAATACAAATGTTGCTTTTATGTGGAGTAGGAGGCTGAGTAGCGATGGAGGTTGGGGGCAACATTTTGGCACTATAGACTCTAATGGGTCTTGGACAGAAACAACAATGTACAAAGCAACCCCCGCAGGTTCAGATAATGGTTCCGGTACCAAAGCTAAATTCACCTGCCTACTAGAAGATGCAGGAGGTGGATTTATACGGCATTCGACGGGTAACTACCTTTTGCAGACCGCAAAAATACACGTTCCTAGAATGGGTACTTCTACTAATGCTCATAATTGGATCGGTATTGCTTCCACTTCTGTAGCGGACACTCAGTCTGTAGAGGTTCACTTGAGCACAGGATTATCTGACGTACATACAGGCCTTACTATAGGAAGTAAGTACTATGCAGCAGCTGATGGAACCTTAACGGCTACTGAAACAGGCTCCTATGGGCTAGTAGGTGAGGCGCTTAGTGCTACAACTTTACAGCTTGTTTCTGAAGCTGATTTAAGTTCTTATGCAACACTAATTAGTCCTTCCTTGGTCGGAATACCTACAGCTCCTACAGCTACTGCAGGGAACTCAAGCACTAAAATAGCTACTACTGCTTTTGTTTCTGATGCGCTTACTGCCGCTGATACAATAAGCCTAACGGCTCTTAAAGCAGAAGTAGCGGCAAGTGCGGACTTTGCTGCCTTCAAGACAAGGATAGCTGCTTTATAGATATATTTTAAAGACAAAAGAAAAGGGGCTAAAGCCCCTTTTCTAATTCCTCTTTTAATGCCGCATTAAAACCTCTGATGGACATCTCTAGTCTTTGTAGTTTTATTCTTTCTTGTTCATATTGTTTCTGTAATTCTTTTAACTGAGCTAAGTACAACATTGCAACTTCTGATAGCTGTGAACTCTCGGGAGCATTTTCATCCTCCCAAGTGTGCATATTTACCAGATCTTCTTCTTCATTCGTTTGCATCATCTGTTTCTACCTCTAACTCTTCTTGTAGCATGTCTCCGAAACCTTTTGCAGCAACCTCTATTTGGTCTAGCTTTGCCCTTGCTTGACTAGCTTGCTTGTTCAGGTCTTGCAGTTGGTTTACAAAGTATTTAGATTTATCACTAAGGGAGTCTACGTCGTACTCTACTCCTTTGAAAGTTACTTTATTATCGCTCATTTTTCTTTCTCCTTATACAATTTCACAAGCACCGCCAACGCAGGCGAGTTCTTGAGATCCAGTTGTGTTATCTTCTTTTTCAAACTGAGATAAATCTTCCCAGTTTACATTTTGTGGCATTTCGGATACTAACTTGTTATACTCTTCTTCACTAATATCTTCATACGGAGCTTGCTGATAAGTGTGATCACTTGTAGGAAGCAGACTAATTCCAGAACATAGATCAAAATTATCCCAAATCCATTGTGCTACTTGTAAGTATTCACTATCAGTGTAATATACTGTTACGCTTGGTTTATGTTCACACCAATGATTTTGATAAGTTTTCCACAGCCGTAGCTGATGCATTGCACCTACATCTTTCACGCAAGTACTTGCTTCCGGAGACTTTACAGGAAAGCTAAAGACCACAGAAGTGGGAGACATTACATCTTGTTCGACCGGGAATCCCGCTTGTTCCATATAGAGAGCAAGTGGATCTTTTTTGTCTGAACGTACACGGCGAATGTAATGCTTGCTGAAACGAGGATGAATACCGGAAGCACTATCAACAAGCTGAGATACAGTACCAGACGGCTTAACACACGTAATAGCGACAGACTGATTAACACCAAGCCTTTCAGCCCATTCTTTATTTGTTGCAATACTAACATTTCTCATTTCCTCTAACCACACTGCTAGCATTGGTGACTCTGGGTCTCCGCCCAAAACTTCGTGATCCATAATACCTGTTAAACTTACGCCTAACAATGCTTCTTCTTCAGTATTACGCTTCCAACGCACTCGCAGATATCTAAAGTCTGTTAAAGTAGACTGTAGTGTACCAATGATAGTAGCCTTGCGTACTTTTTCTTTCAATGTTTCTAGTGTATCATCTGCTCGTACTACAACTTCTGATAAGTTACAAAACTCATTGCTTCGTAGAATAATCTCAGAGCAAGGGTTCGTACCAAAATCATGCTCAGGGTCACGACGACCATTACGACCTGCAATTTTCTGTGCCGCTACACGACTAAACAATCCCCGCTCACCAGACTTAGACTCATATAGATTTTTCATCTCTTGCAAGAACGCTTCAAAATCAGGTTTCTCTGTATATGCTACAGAATTATTTGCAAGTCTGCGCTGACCCTGGTCAACCCACCACTGCCCTGACTTAGCTTTTGACATACGCTGATCTGAAAGATTAGAGAGACTAATCAATGCAGAACGGCGAACACCACCAACTACTACAATATCAGCAATCTTACAGCAAACATCGTGACACTCAATACTTGTCAGTTTACGACCTGCGGCTTTTTGGAATACTCCCACACAGAAACGGAATAAATCTTCCAAAGGCTCTGGGCCGCTTGCTCTACCTCCAAATGTTTTAAGTCTAGCACCTGCGGGACGTACTCGACTCATATCCCATTGAGGTAGTTTACCTGCATATAGCATAGCAATCAACTCACGGAAAGCACTCGCCCACCCTAATTTACTATCACTTACTACGATAGTGGAACTTGTCTTGTGGAATGTTTCAGCAACTTCAGGTAATTTTGCAATAAAATTACGTTCTACACTGAATCCCACACCAGTTCCACACATCAATACATACATTAGCTCGTCAAAAGCTCGTGGGTGATCAATATGTAAATAACTACAGTTAAAACCTGCTACATTGTCACGTTTCAACGCTTCACCTGCTGTCATCATACAACGCATAGAAGGCATTACTTCTAGCGCATGAATAGCATCCCAGATCTCTTGTCCGTTTTCATCGTCTAACTGCTCTCTTTCCTTGAAGAAGTCAACATAGCGACTGCATGTTTCTTTCCAGGTCTCACGACGTCCTTCTTCGTCTAGCCAACGGGCGTATCTACTCTTATGAATAAAACTTTGATACTGATCCATTATACCATTCTCTCCTCAATATTGGACACATTGTCCTTGCCTATTGCATCATCGCAATATGTTACTAAATCCATCAACTCGTAGTTTTTTAGCAGTACTTCTGCGTTTTCATTCAATTCTTGTATGTACTTGTATTTCCCCTCAATGGGTATACAATCATAAATTGACATGGCATCACCATACTGTTCTATAAGTTGTTGTGCTCTTTTCGGCCCTATGCCGTTAATACCTGGGACATTATCACCTTTATCGCCTGTTAAACACTTAAAAGAGATATACTCTTCTGGTTTAACTTCGTAGTGTTCATGCCAATTATCTATTGTTACCTCTTTCCGAGTAACGTAAGAAAATCTACTTACACCGTCCTGAATCAATAAGTCCCAGTCTCGGTCACTAGATACCAGCCAAATATTTTCTAATCCGTACTGTTTTCTTTGCTTTACAAGGTGGGCAGCAAGATCATCTGCCTCTACACCTTTGTAGCGAAGAACGTCATAGCTTTCTGACAATAATTCTAGTGTTTCTTCGTACTCTTCGAAGAAGTCAATAAATGCTTGCTTCTCTGCTTCAGTTTGTTCCGCATACTTGTCTTTTCGATTTTGTTTGTATTCTGGTAAAATCTCTTTTCTATAGCTAGAGGATCCCCAATCTGCAGTAATAATAACTTTACCACAATTGTAAGATGTTGCTAGAGATCTTACTGTTTCTACATATTGATGTCTAAAATCTGTTCTGCCTTGATGCTTCCACCGAAAAGCTAAGTTTAGTGCATCTACTATGAGTACACCGTTTTGGTTGCGTTCGTTAAAATTAAAAGCCACCTACCCACTCCGTCTTTTCTGTTTTCAACCAATCGTCTGCAAGTAGCACATAACAATTCAAAAAACGAATGTATAAATACTCTATAGTGTTTTCTGGTTTGTTTTCTGTTACTACAAATACCTTGGATCGGTCATATTTAAAAAATAGCATAGGTTTTTGATCACCCCCTGCTGCTTGTACTACAACTTTCTTCCACCATCTGATAAGATTATTCGTTTTGGGTTGCGTGAATATTTTATCAGTAAGAGCAGAATCCTTATAGTTTTTTACCTCTATACAATAATGATTTCTCTGATTAGGGACATATAAGTCCCCTTTCAGATACTCAAGAGCGCCCGAGGCAGGCACTCTCTCAAATTTCAGTCCGGTCGCTTCCCTCAGCATATCCCTTACTAGGTACTCGCCTCTCGCGCCCTTCGCTCTCGAATCTACCATCTTCATCCTCTTCTTTCTTGTCTTGCTTTATGCCTATTGCTTCACGATGGTTTTGTTGCATCCACCACATTCTTCTTCTACCTGCGCTCATACTATTCTAGTCCGCTTATGTTTCCATCCTTGACTACTTCGATCTTTTCTAACAGCGGGTGTGACCAACCGTGAGATACCAAATAGGTATTTAGATCTTCTCGAAGTAGAACTTCTACTAATCGTTCTTTCCCTACATCGTCCAGAACACTAATTACTTCGTCTAAGAACAATATATTGATTTTAGACTTCGAGATACTACTCATTAGTTTACGAATTGCTATCAGAGTAGCAGTGTTTACCCTTGCTAATTCACCCGAGGAAAGGGCTAGAATGTCAACTATATTACCATTATCGGTAATCTGAACATTTAATTTGTCGTTTGACACTACAAATTCGAGAGTAAATCGTCCGTCAGAGAGTTCAGCCAAGTATGTATTAGCCAGTTCTTCTAACTCTCCAACCAGATTTTCTATCTTGTACGCGAGTAACCCATTTGTACTAAAAGATTTTTTGAGAATATCTAACTCTGTTTCGAGTTTTTGATTTTTTGCAAGGTTATCTTTGTACTCTAATTCTTGAGCAAGAAACTCGTCTGTTTGCTCCTGTATAATTTGTATACGGGTGTTTAGTTTTGTTCGTCTTTCGTTCTCGGCTGCAATTTTTGCCACTTGCTTTTTTGCTTCTTCAAGTCTGCTTTGAACATCGGCCAGTTCGCTTTCAAGCTGTCCTTTATCCAACGTAGCTGTCCGCAGAGATTTGTCGTAGGAGCGGTATAGGTCTTCCCAAGTCTTTTGGTCTTTTTCATTTTGTTCAAAGATTGCATTATTCGCTTTAATCTCTTGAATTTGAGGACGAATTTTCAGAGCTTTGTTGTGGGCTTCATCACGCTTTACGCGCTCCACTTCAATCATTGCTGTCTCCGCAGAAACATCAATAGATTGACCACAAGTAGGGCATTCATCAGAAATTTTCTCTAATTTATCCAAAGTCCGTTGAGCACCCGTAGCGACTGCTTGCAAAGACCCCAGCTCTTCTTGTAAATCATCGTAAGACTCCCAAGAAACACTACTAGAAGAGATAGCACCGATGTCTATCTTGTCGAGCTGCTGTTTATAAAAATTATTTTGTTGGATTTTTTTATTTTTTTCGGAAATATTTTCAATTTCTACTGATAAAGAACGCATAAGTTTCTCATCTTCAGATGTGTCAATATCTAAATCCAGCATAGGTAGTATGGATGTATCATCCAATTTATTTGTTTCTAACCATTTTTCAACAGTTGCAAGTTTCCCAGATATGGTACTTGACGTATTTGATACCTCTCTTGACGCGCTTTTAAATACTTCGAATAGTTCAACGTACTTTTCTAAGTGTAAAAGATCAATAAGAAACTTTTTACGATTTGCATCTGTAGCAGTTAGAAACTGTAAACTCGCATTAGTATTTTGATATACTAGCTGCGAGAACGTTTTAAAGTCAACTCCTAGAACCTCCTGAAGGCTCTTATAGGTATTAGTAGCCGTATGGCTAGATATATCAGTACCGTTCTTTTCGAGTTTGACTTTAATGTTTGTTTTGCGATTGACAGTGATTTGATAGGTATCTTCATCTTTGGTGAAAGATAAAGATATACTATAACCATCATTCACATAACGATTAGGAATGTCTGCTTTTTTGATACCTTTAGAGTTTTTGTTATACAATGCTTCCTCAATGATTAACGGGATAGAGGATTTCCCCATCCCGTTAGTACCAAGGATTTGTGTAACAGTATTATCGTCTAATTGTAACTCATTACCAGAACCATAACTAAAGCAGTTATCCCATTTCAATGTTTGTAGTGTAATCATTGTATGTTCCTATGATGTCTGGTATTTTATCAGGATTAATTTCTAGTATATAAGTCAGATACTCTACTAGTTCTTCTTGCACGCTCATTTCTTTATCCATAATAAGGGATGCTTCTGACTTTCTTTTCACTACTTTTTTATCTAGCAGTTCTGAGTTCTTTACTCCAGCTAGATCTTGCATATCCCCTTCTACTTCGTAAATAGTGTGGTCGTATTCAGAGGGAATCATTTCATCCTCACTACTAACTGTCTTACGAAGCAGTTGTGGCAGTCTAAACTCTTCCCATAGCCAAGTCCAGTCCTGTTCGTTGATAAGTAGGTATCCTGTTTTTACTCTACTTCTATGGAAAGAAGTAGTCATGGGACTACCTGGATATACGATATTTCTTTGTGTATTACTATGACTATGTAAGTCGCCTGCGAATACTACAGGAAAATCTTCTAGTAAGTCTAGGTCGATTTCTGGTTTAACGTGTGGCGGAATCTCTCCTCGGACATGGGTGAACAGAGGCTTTGTCTTATCAAAATGTTCCAAGATACCTTTTCTATGCAGATCAGCGTAAGGTAATATGCCATAACCCAAGTCTGAATCTATGTATGATATATCTACTACATGAATCAGTGGATTAATGTCTCTGGAAACTTGTTTTAGCTGAGAAAAGAAAGTCTTATGTTTCTTTGTAGCCTCATGGTTTCCGTCATAGATAATGGTTGGAATCTTTACTCTTCGAATAAAAGAAAAGTAAAGCTCCAACTCTTCCATGTTCGGTAGGCGATCAAAGAGATCGCCACCGATTATGTGCATATTACAATCTTTCTCTAACTCATAGATCTGGTCAAAGAACTCTTGATAGCGAACTAAAGCCCAATTAACTGGGACATTTTTCTGTCCCAGTTTTATGTGCCAGTCTGCTGTGAAAAGAATCATCCTACATTAAACTCGGCGTCAAGAGCTTCGTCATCAGTCTCGTCACCGTGGTTACGAACTCGATCGAGCAACTCTTTCTGAGCATCAGCAGTAGGGCGAGGCATCACATCATCCATAGATTTTAGATCTGCAATAGCTTCACGCTCTTCATCGGTTAGAGCACGAGGCTTACACTTCAGTGCTTGCAACTGATACTCTACGTTGTAGGGAAGAGGCCCTGTTTTTACTCGCTTGAAACAAATGTCCCAACCAGTATCGGGGTTAGTAGGATCTCCCAGGTCTTCGGCGGCAGTAATGATTTGCTCCCACAGTTTTTTCTTGAGATTTACTACTTTTACTTCACCGTTGTCGATGCACTGAGTAGCGTAGCTCCAGCCACATTTTAGGTCGGGATAGTACTCGCGAACCCAGTCTTTTTCTTGATTATTGAATCGCTCAGAGTTTCTATCAAAAGATAGACACTCCATGGGAATGTTTTTACCGTTCTCACCTTGAATCCAGTAGACATAACGTGCAAGAATGTCGCCAACTACGCGCATCTTGTTGTCACCGTCTTTGTATTGAAAAGATGAGATTGAGGATTTTTGGGCTCCGCCCGTTTGCTTATTGAATGATAATGCCATTAGTGTATAGTCTCCAGTGTGACTTCTTCATAAATTAACGTTATTTCGTTCGATGATATTATGAGTAGCCTGTTGTCGTTAATTGTTTCTAGAGGCACTGGACAATGCAGTGTATCTAGTGTGGTTTTTTGTGTTGCAAAATACTCCGCTGTACTTCTAAGAGAAGCCAGTGCGTAATATATGCAAAGTTCTTTTTGTGTGTACTTATAAGAATTGTAAAGAAGCATTTCTCCATGAAGAAGAAAACTATCGCCTGCGAAGTCTTTATAAGAATATTTATAGATAGGGTCATACTTGTTACGCGGAACCTGACTCTTTACGAGCATATCCATTATCATGTTACAAGCAGCAATATTTCCTTGCGCCGTATCAAAAACCTTCTTCCAATCAAATAAGAGCACTATTATACTTCCTTTTTACCATTTTGTCAAGAATTATTTTTTAAAGGTGTTTCATATTCCAACCCTGCTTCATATAGAACCCGACACGATTGGAGGCTTGTTTTCGAGCCGTATTTCCTTTCAGGTGTATATCTATAATAACAGGGTCGATCTTACCTTCTTTTTTGCGAATCACTCGACCACATAGCTGTGTCAATAGTGGTTCATTGTTTACAGGGGTTGCCAGTATAAGACAGCTAAGTGTGTCTACTGATATACCTTCGGAGAAAATTGCTTGCGTTCCGTAAAGAACATTCGCATCTCCATAGAGTATTTCATCCACAAGTGTCTCCCTGTCTTCGTGTGATACCTCTCCAGTGACGCAGATTGATTTGTCCCCAGTAAGCTCAGAACAAGCCTTTAGAAAGCTTACTCTATCACTTACTACTAAGACTTTGTGCCCTTTTGCAGCGTAGGCTGCCGCTAGGAGGGCTATTGTATGTCTATACTCTTCATCATTTGCTAGCTTTGTGACTCTGTTAGCCCAGGGGATTCTAGCTCCATCCATGAATCGTATTTCTGACGGTACAATGTGTACTGTAGGGGTCATATAGTTTTCTTTAGGTGGCTTGAAAAGAGTATTACCAAAGTAATCTCTGAATACAACGTGTTTTCCATCCTTTCTTTCTATAGTACCCGATAGACCTATCTTATATCTACAGTAATTTGTATCTAAAATTTTACTAAAGGTCGGACTACTAACATGATGCATCTCATCTAGTATAACAGTCCCAAACTCTTTGCGAATCTTGTCTACATTTCGGTATAAAGTCTGAGTATTCCCAATCACGATAGGAGCATCAAGATCAAATTGACCACTGCCTATGATGCCTGGCTTAAATCCATAGACTTTCTCTACTTCTTTTGCCCACTGATTACGCAGAGGGACAGTGTGAGTAACAACAAGTGTTTTCTGTCCAAGTTTACCAGCGATAGCTAAACCTGTAAATGTCTTACCCCAACTGACCCATGCGTTAATTATACTATTATCTTCGATTTCGTCATAAACCGCTTGCTGGCTTGGTCGTAAGTCAAACTTAAACTTAGGAAAGTCTACAGGCTTATTTACACGCCTGTCGACTATTTCGTAATTTGATGGTATCAAATCCGTACGACCTATTGGTAATGAGACTAACCCATTACGAATAATGCCCATATTCTTAATCACCTCAGGTGGATCAAGAGGATTGTGCGTAGGAATAGTATAGGTGAGCTCTTTGTCGATTCTCTCCTGTACTTCTTCGGTACAATCCATGTATATTCTGTGGCTTATGACTGCTTTCATAGGTCTAGTTCATTCTTTGCGATAATATATGATTTTACGAATTCAGATCTGACAATATCTTCTACCTCAAACTCGATAAAAGTGAACAAATCCATGCGTTTTAGAACTTGGAAGAAGTCTTTAAGGCCGTTTGCCCTAAGATCTGCCTGTCTAAAGTCTCCACAAAATATAATTCTACAGTTCTCACCCATACGAGTGATAATAGAATCTAGCTCATGAAAAGACATATTTTGGCACTCATCAATAAGAATAACTGCATCTCTGAGTGTAATTCCTCGTATAAATGAAGTAGTCATAAACTCTACTAAGTTTTTCTGTTTCAGTATTTCGTAGGCATCGCCTCTACCGAACAGATCATTAGCAATATCTTTATAAGGCTCTTCATAGACAGAGGCTTTCTCCTTCTCTGTACCGGGTAAGAATCCAATGTCTCTTGTAGGTACAGCACTTCGTATAATTACTAGCTTTTGAAAGGCTCCTTTTGCCATATCATCGTATGCTAGGTACGAGGATATAAACGTCTTACCTGTACCTGCAAGTCCATGCAGAACAAGGTGTTTGTTAGATTCAAATGCTTTTAGCTGGTTACGTGTTAAAGGTTCTATTTCTTGCAGTTCAAAGTTGACTCCTGCAAGAGTTTTTCTTCGTTTTCCCATATTATACTTTCTTTCTGGTATCTTTGAGTTTCGTTTCCGAATACTCATAAAGCACCCACGGAAGTCCATGTAAGTGCAGAATCCCTGCCCAAAGCATTCCAACTTCGGGAGGGCGTGGAACGGTAAAAGGAGTCTTATGTCCTTGTACCCATACAAGTGAAGCCACTTCTTTCTTCTCCACTTTTTTAATTCTCAAATATTTTAGTTGTGCAAAGTGTGTTTTTTCGTACACAAAAGGTTTTCCTACGTTATCTATAAAGTACTTAGTACCTTGTTTCAATACTCCATTGTACGAAGTAATCATCTTTTTTAGAGGAAGAATATTTTTATGGGCTGTTTGCATACGTCTAGCCCCTAGAGTTCTTCCTTCTTTATTTTTGTCGTCTACTATCTTTTCTCCAAGAAAAAGGAGTCCATCGTGCAGCTCCCAATCTCCTGAAGGTAGTAGGAATATAGGGTATTCTACAGTATAGCGTATATTACGATATGTGACTACCATACATCTTCTCGAATTTTCCGCCTGAATAATCTTCGTGAATAATCTCAAAATCACAGCCTACTGGAGCCCCTGGTATAGAAATACCTCTGTCCATTTGGATGAACTTCGCTAACTGCTCCATGTACTCTTCTACTTCATCGTCCGGCACTTCTGCTAAAATGGAGTCGTGTACAAGTGCAAAAATACGAGCCTTCTTACCTTTTGCTTTAATCCACTCGCTCATATCAATAGCACCTAGAAGGTTAATATCAGAAGCAGCAGACTGCACCAGAAAATTAAGACCAGACCTAACGCTATGGCTCTGGATGCCTTTGTCTGTCGATGCGACATTTGGTAATCTCCTCTTTCTTCCGAAGAAGCTGTAAATGAAACCATTTTGTTGAATGAATTTTTGATTCTCTTCAATCCATGATTTTAATTTATGAAACTCTTTGAAATAATCATCAATTACTTCCTGAGCTTCGTTTCTAGTGAAAGGTTTACCACTGTCTTTTGTGACTTGCTCACTAATCTTGTTTGCTCCAGCACCGTACATGATACCAAAGGTTACGGCTTTAGCCGCCTGACGTTGCATACTGTATAGCTCTGCTACTTCACTTATTTCACAAGGTAACTTAAATACTTTGTGTGCAATTGCATTGTGGAAATTGCCTCCAGACTTAAACACATCCATAAGTGCTTTGTCCTTTGCAAGTACAGCGGCTACATATACTTCTGCCGTTGTTAAGTCCATTGCTACAATTTTATGCCCGGGAGCTGCTTTGATACACCCTTTTACAATAGGGTTATCCCTAGGAAGCTGCTGCATATTAAGTTTACCACTAGAGCTAAGCCTGCCAGAAGTTGTGCCATGAAGGTTAAACCCCGTACGCAGTCTACTATCGCGATCCAGCTGTGGAAAGATTTTGTCCAGATAAGTATTTTTAATTTTGGATTTTTGACGGATGGCAAGTATAAGTCCTGGGACTTCTGATTGCGTAGCCAGCTCTCCAAGTACTTCCGCATCTGTACTGTTTGCACCAGTACCAGTTTTCTTTCCAGTAGGAGTGAGACCAATGAAGTCAAAAAGAAGACTACGAAGCTGCACAGTACTATTAGGATTAAAATCTTTTCCATTAATTTGCTCAAATTTATTAATGGCAGGATGCTTATATAGCTCGGCTACTGCTTCGTCAATCTCTTCTTGCATGAGAGACTGAGATTTCAATAAACGTTGCTTATCAAACGGTACGCCATTGTCTTGGATGTCCGTCAAAAAACGGCAACCAGGAATTAGTATATTATCATACACTTTTGCTAAACGTTTGTTCTGCTTAATCTTTACAAACTTCTCGTAGAGAAGAAAAGTACAGGCAGCGTCCATGCCAGCGTATAGTTTCATTACATCAAAGGGGATATCACCCCAGTTAAAATCGTTTTTGAGAATACCATGTTGCTTACGATAATTATCAATCCACTCGTACATTGGCTTCTCATAGTCCCCGTACTTGGTGTACTTCATAGACAGCTGCTTTAGACCATGAGTACCAGGGTTCTCATCAATCAAGTAGTGCAGAAGCATCGTATCTTCAAAGCTAGGGAAAGTAAAATTGAAGTGGTACTCGAAAAATGCCATATCGAATTTGGCATTATGGAATACTACTGTTTTCTTATTAAATAACTCTTGCAATAAGCGCTCTGTCTCTTCGTCAAAGCATTCTGTATCTATGTATGCACCACGATCAGCTTCATAACTGAGACTGATACCAAGCATATGGCCGTCACGTGGATAAAGTCCGGTTGTCTCCGAGTCAAGAGCAACGTAAGGAAGAGGGGCGTCAATAGCAGCACGTATAAAAGTATTGGCTTCCTCTGTATCTTGTATGCCCCACGCATTATATTCGGTAATTACTACGTCTTGTTTGTCGCCAGTAATGTACTCTATAATACTTTGCTTGGAGTCGTCCCATGTGCGCTGTGCTTCAGGCTTAAATGCGAGCATGGCGGGATTGATGACAGGCAGAAACTTCTCTTCGACTTTCTTGCCCGAGTACTCTGTAACAGAATTCACAGAGGTAAAGTACTTGAGTGCATCACTGCCGACTAGAATAAGCCAGTCGTAAGCATCTACATCAATCTCGATGTCGCAGTCTCGTTTTAGTACTTTTTTAAGGTATGGATCGGAGCAAAGCTGATACTGATCAAACTCGAACTCGTCATCAAACTCTTTCTTGAAATTTGTTTTACTTGGTTTAGTTTCTACTAATGCAACTTTAGGCATATAATTTACTCTTTAGTGTTTGTACTGATTTTAAAGGTAGCGCACCTGGATCTGTATCCTTGAGTGCTACATTTCTTGATAGCAGGCCTACTCGCTCTGCCATTTCTTTTACTTCTTTTGCAGCGTTCTGGCCTGCATCGTCTCCATCGAAGAAGATAATTACTTCCTCTACACCCTGTATAGAAAGCATACGTAATTTATCTTCATTTATATTTTTTGTCCCAAAGCAACAGACTGCATTATCTAGTCCTTTATCGTGCAGATTGATCATGTCGTAAATACCTTCTACCAATACGACAGAACCTTGTATAGGATCTACTGAAGGATATAAAGGCATCTTCGCACCCGCTGGCGAGATCATATATTTTGGTGTGCCGCCAGTAGTATGACGACCATTAAATGCTACAATTCGACCTGATATATCTCGTACTGGAAATACAATACGACCAATATGATCAGGGTCATGATGTTGAAAAGCTTCAAACTTTTTGTATGTCTCAGGTTTGATCTCTCTCCAACTACCCGTGTAGGGTATAATATTTTTGGGGAAAGACAAACCAACCGACTCAGACCTCTTCTCTCTAATTTTCTTTTTTAGTAATTCTCGTCTTAGTTGTAGTTGGTTTGCTTTCTCACCAAAATGGGTAAAAATGTTTCCTTTATAGCCACAGGAAAAACACTGGAATACTCCCGTGATCTTATCAATCCGCATACTAGGATTTCTATCATCGTGCTCTGGGTTGAGACAACGAACGATAGCATCTGCGCCTTTGGGTATAAAATAAACATCTTTTGATGTTAGTAGTTCTTCTACTGTCAACGTCCGATATCCTTAACATTGTCTCTACTAATTACTTGGTATGCACCCTTGTTGTATGCAGGTGCAATCGTATACTTACTATCTAGCTTTGGTTTTTCTACTAATTCTGTATTGTGTCCGCCCTGATCGTAAGATTTGTACTCAGGAGTTTCTCTACGATAGGTGGTAGTCTCTTGTAGTGGCTGAAATTTAGGCGTGTAACGCTTAGACTTAGGTAAAGGCTTTCGCTTTCTACCTGAGCTAGTGTGTCGTAAACTGCCGAATGTAAGTGCCATATGCTTTACCCCTTTTAAGTATCCGTATATTATACGCAAAAGAAGATAAAAAGTCAAGAAATATTTTTAAAGATCATCAATATCTTCGCCAGTCTTGTGCGAGGAATCATCTTTCTCTTTAGGAGTCATTGCAGTCTCTGGGCCAATCTTTAGGCTATCCCAATCTACTTTAGAGCTGAAAGAGTTCATGGAAGCTGAACGCATTTTTACACAGTTAAATGTAATGCATTCGTCCTCATGATCCCAAGTCTCCAAAGCATAGGCGGCATCTGCCGCATCAAGAATACCTTTAGCGAATCGTGCTTCACCAGTTGCGTCTGTTTGGTAGGGAGATATTACAGTACAGTCATACTCTTGTGCCATTGACTTCAATGCTTTACTTACTTCAATCTGTTCAGTCCAGTCGTACTGACCTCCACGAGAAGGTAGACTCGACCGCTTTACCTGATTAATATAGTCAACAATAATAACACCAACATTCAGAGGTTTGACTTTTTTGTCAAGCTCCGCACGAATCTTGGAGAGAGTGAGAGAAGCATCGTACACTACGTCCAACTGCTGAGTCGGGAGAAGCTCGCAGGTGTTCTTTAGTGATGTATGCAACTTCTCAAAGTTACGGTGTTGTCTATACTCCTTCAAGCGGTCTTGTCCATCAACATAACGACCTGCCCACCACGTAGCTACTTTCTCCCACTCGGCTACGCTCAGATTCTGAGTACGGAGGCGAGAAAAAGGAACTTCTGTAGCGATAGCACAGCATCGTTGAAGGATCGACCGACTATCCATCTCAATAGTGAAATACATAGCCGATCTACCTGAAGCGTAAACACTGGTTGCAATGTTTGCACAAATGACAGATTTACCAGCACCCCGTTTACCGCCGAACATAACAAGATCTCTAGGAGAAAACTTGATGTCGTGGTCGTACTCTTCATTGAGTCCGAGGGCCATATACCTGGCTAAATCTTCTTCTGGCTCAAACAAGTCAATACGTTGCATACTTTCTTGTGGGTCTTCGAGATCAACCTTATCTTCAACGTCTAGGACGATCTGATGTAGGTGGTTTACTGATTCCTGAGCATTTTCAAATGCTACAGAATGTTCAATATAATCTTCAAGTGAGTCCAGAATCTCTTTTTGAGTATATTCGTTCTTCAAATACTCGAGAAGCATCTGAGGGTCTGCATCGACCTCAACTGCTTCTACTGCGTAGAGTTTCTCTCGAGTAGCTGAATCACGAATCTCAAACTTTAGATCTTCAATCGTAGGCATTCTATGGAACTCTTCACAATGCTTATCAATAATCTTATACAGACTATGATACTCAGTTGCAAAGTATTGCTTATGCGCTACACTCCAGGTCTGAAAGTCCTGTAGCGTAAGCACTTGCTTAATAAGCGCACTAGCGATGTTCAATTGAAAGTCTCCCGATTTCAAATCTAAAATGTAGGGCAGACCCCGAAGAGACTGCCCTTAGTGTGTACTAAGAAGGATTAAGCTGAAGCTTTTTCTTTCTTAGAAGCGCCATCATAGTCAGCGGCTGAAAGGCCACGACGAGTGAGCATAGTCTTAACGCCACGGGCGGTCTTACCAATTTGCTCTGCGATAGCTTCGACAGTCTGGCTACCGATGTCAGCGATGTCAGCCAAAGGATCTTCCTTAGAGGAGCCTTTAGTAACTTCTTGCTTAGGGATAGCATCAATGTCGCCTGAACGAAGCAAGCTAAGAGCTTTACCGCGTACAGAGTTTACTGAACGATCAAGAGCGTCAGCGATAGCTTCTACGAAAGCGCCATCGTTAACCATCTTAACGAAAGTAGCTTCTTCAGCTTCAGAGTACGTGCGTACAGCTTCAACTTTAGGAGCAGGCTTAACGTGTCCAGTTAATTCCATAGACAAAATCTTGCCTTGGATTGACTTGGCTGAGAATGCGCCATCTTCAAAGTGAGAAGCGATTTCAGCATAAGTATAAGTGCCGCTGTTGTCAGAAACAAAAGCTGCAAGGGTAGCTTCTTGAGCATCGGTAAATGCGCGTGAAGCACTGGCAGAAGCCAGCTCTACGTCATGACCCATCTTGCGCAATTTGCTAGAGATGGAACGAGTAGAGGTTTCAAGCTGTACAGCTGCTTCCGCAACAGTAGCTTGGGATACGGGGCTTTCGCCACCGACAAAATCAGTAAGAGCATTAGTGCGCTCTTCAGTCCACTTAGGTAGTGCCATTTTATTATTCTCCAATAAAATCTAAAAGGTTAGTTATGATTTGAACGCCAGCATCTCTGGCTTTCTTAGTTTTAGCAGATTCAACTCCGCTTTCGTTTACTAGGATGGTGACATCCTTGGTCAAACTAGTCTTGACCGCATAACCAAGCTCTTGTAGTTTGTTATGAGCCTCGGCTTTCGTTTTGTAACTCTTTAGTCTACCACTAATACAAACCGTGCCGTGGGTTATGTTTGTTGTTTGAGTCTTTTCAAACTTGAAGCTAAAAGGTAGTAAGGATACTTGATAATACTCATTCTCAAGCCATTCACACAAATTAGCCGTAGACTTCTCACCAAGCCCAGCTTGTCGGCACATATCGTAGTCTATATCTTCGATGTCTTCGCAGACTTTGGATAGCTTTTCCGATGCTGATTTACCAATGAGAGGTATACTAAATGCAGGTAGCAACACATTAAGTGGAGCACCGCGAGATCGTTGCAACTCATCTACTAACTTTACAGCAAGTCGCTCTGAGCCTAGGGACTCGGCAATATCTTCTACGCTTCTATCATAAAGTTCCTCTAGGGAGACAATATCTAGTTTAGCAATAGTAGCAGGGCCGAGACCTTTGATCTTCAAAGTCTTTGCAAAGTGTTCGATAAGTTTTGCAACTTTCTCACCACAGTGTGGATTTCTACAATACAGAAGATGATTTACACTTTCTAACACCGAACCACAGCTAGGGCAGTTTGTTGGGGCTTCGATCATGGTCATCGTGATTCCTCTGAAATTGAAATAGTATTATACGGACTTTTAAGGTTTCTGTCAAGAATTATTTTTTTGCAGGTAGCAATCAATCTAATCTCCTAACAATCCGAGGTATGATCTCACCAGAGCGGATAACCTCTACCTTACAACCTATTTCGAGATTGAGGTCGCGTATGTACTCAATATTGTGCAGAGTTGCTCTCGATACCGTAGCATCTCCCACGACCACAGGGTCGAGAATAGCCACTGGACTTACAACTCCGCTCTTACCCAACTGCCATACTACATCTAACAGTGTGGTCTCCACTCCAGATACCTGCTCTTTCAGAGCAAAAGCACCTCGTGGGTGTTTAGAAGTGTAACCTAATGCATCGAATTTTGCATTTGACTTGAGACGATATACTTTGCCATCCTGAGGATAGGCATCTGCTTTAAAGCGAGTAACCACATTTAGACCCATCTTATGCAATAGCTCAAGGCCACAAGCATAATTAGCAGTCCAACTTGGTGTAACATCGTATGCTACAAATACTAACGGGCGTTTCTTGAACTCTTCTAGACCCGAAGATCCTTTAAGTCCAAGCGACCCCGAAGCGAAATTACGAGAGTTAGGTACACTACTTGGAGCAACAACTTCGCCAGTAATCTGCATGAGTCCAGTATCATTGCACTCATTAGGAACTAACTGACGCATCTTATCTGTAATGTCACGACCTTGAATGCCGTCTCCACGAGTGAGAGCGAGTTCAAGGTTGCCGTCAACATATAGAAGAGACACTGCCGCACCATCTAACTTAGGGGTAACAATACATTCATCAATAGGCAGAGGAGCATCGTTGAGGTCAAAGCACTTCTGAAGAGAGTACATCTGGTACGCGTGCTTTACAGCATCTGTAACAGTGTAACCCACTTTAGTATAGTTGTGCTTATCTGCTAGAAGGTCAAATTCCGCATCAGAGATAGCGGGCGTACCTTCGTAGTACAACTGACTCATCTTGTCTAAAAAGCTCTGCATGGTATTCTCCTAAATAAGAAAGTATATTATACGGAACTTAAGCAAGTTTGTCAAGAACTATTTATATAGATCCTGAATTAAATCTGAAAAGTGTTCTTCAATTAAACTCTTAGACTCTGCTAAAGATAATATCTCTATCAAACCTGCGAACATTTCTCTCGAGTTAGAAAGATCAAGAGGCATTGCTACTCCTTCGGGTGTGGGTTTCCATTCTTCTTCGAAATCCATATAGTATTTACGCAAATGCATATACTCTACGTCTCGAAAAGTATTAATGGTAAGTCTTATCTGTATTTGTTTTACTTCATCATAGTGTATTACACGAGAGTATGCTTCTGGAGCCTGATGTAAATCCATTATCTTCTACCCTCATTCTTGAGAATGGAAGACAAAGGTACTACACTAGACACATTAGCGGGTCTGAGTAATCGGTATGAATCGGTATCCCAACAGAAGAAAAGAAGAGTATTGTCAGTTTCCTTGGCTCTATTCTTCTTTTTCTGAATGTAGGGAGTTGTGAAGTCCAGAGTACAAACATTGTACTTTAGCTTTTTGGAGTGTTCGCTACGATAAGTAATAACGGCATCCCCATAGTCATGCACTAAACGTGCTAGTTCTTGCTTTTTCACTTTAGCTCCTTGGTAGTAATTCAGCAATTTTTATTGCGAATCTACTTACTGCGAGGTGCTTTTGCTAGATACAAGAATACCCCGCTAGCCGAAACTAGCAGGGTTAGTATTTAACCTTCGTTAATTGCTTGAATTACTTTAGTGAAATACTGAGATGCTTTACCAGTCAACTTAGCAATGATTTCTTCATCTACTTCTTGACCTGCATCTCCAAGTGCGGCAATAAGTGCTTCTGCAGCAGCTGCTTTAGATACACGAGTACCGCCTCCTGTAGTACCTCCGCTAGATTTAGCGGCGGGAGTTTTCTTAACATAAACGCCAGCTTTTGTTAAGATCATACGAACACCATTAGGTGATTCGTCTAGTTCTTCTGCAATATCTTTCACAATCTCCATACTGGTCTCTGGAGTTGGTTCTGCTTCTTCGTACATTGATACTGCTTGTGCTTTTTTATCGTCGTCCCAAGCCACTTTGCGTGTCCTCTTGTTAGGGTTTTTGTTTCCTGGGCAATTACCCAGTGCTTGTAGTTGTTGAGTATAGAATCTGTCCGACATTTTTTCTTCCTTCAACTCAATTTGAAAAGATATTATACGCGGATTTTAACCATCTTGTCAAGAAGTATTTTTTACAACCTCTCGATTCTTACTCCGTACTCTCGTAAATGTTCGAGCTTACATAGCTCATAGGCAGGAGCATACGCAGAGAACCCGCCCGAAACTACATTTGAAAAGAAGGTGTCCTCATTTTCTACCTTTTGACGAACATAGATAGAGTATGCAGGACATCCATACTTCTTCTCGTAATCAAAAGCGGTCATACCCTTTTTACCGGCTAAAAACTCGGGGGTAAGTCTGCTCTTAACTTCTACTGCCGCATGATATGTAGCCGACCAGGCAACCTCGCCCTCTACAAAATCATCAGACATACACTCATCAGGGTAGTAGTGAGCTGTCAGTCTTTCGTCTTTTCCTGCGGGTCTTTGCGGGACTCCAACTCTTTCAAGAATAGCCCGTACAAAGGATGGACTTCTGAAGAGTGACTTGCTGATATCTGTGATAGTATCTCCTGTGAGGTAGCTTTCGCACGCTTCAGCGATTTCTTCGCGTGACGCAGGACGACCTCGCAGAGACTGTTTTCTTTTCTTGACATAGGCTTTTCTGTCCTCATAATCCTCGATAATCTTATTCAGCCTAGTTGTGTTATAGGCTATATTTAGAATATCACAGGCTTCTTTCTTTGTTATAGGTTTTTCCGAAGAACTGGGGCTTAGAAGTGCTATCACCTTCTCTATGTTTTGATTCGATAAGTTCTCGTAACTCTTTTTCTTTACTGTTGCTCTTGCCATTCTCTAACTCCAACTCTAGTTTAAACATCAAGCAGCAAATAGCGTGTGCTAGATGTGAATAATTTGTTTCTGGGTCTTGTAACTCTGCATCCATGTGGGCGAATATATGCCGTAATGCACCACTTGTATAACGCTTCTGGGCATTCTCTAGCTTACGCCAGTTTTCTTCATCGTACTTTTGTGCCCCGAAGGTTAATACTTTTGCTACTTCAAGTATGGCATTAGGAGGCAGAAGGTGCATCTTCGGTTTTTCATTGTCAAACTTTCTGCCCTCACTCATGTACGAATTCCTGTATCATAGGAAAGAACGGCTCTATTACATATGCACACTGCTGTGCAATAGTCATATGTTCTTTTTGTGTGCCTGGAGTAGTTCGTACATCAATATAGTGAATCCAAGAGCGCACTGTGCCTTGCATATACAAACGAGTCTTTGTTAGACCCTCTGGCAGTACAGCTCTGGCTTGCTCTTTTGCAATACCATTTTCTATAGCCCATCGGTAAGCTGCACTAGCGGACTCAATTACTTTATTCTGCTGTGCTACCCAGTGTTGGTGTAGTAATTCATCTTCAGTATCAATACTGTTCTGACGATTCTTAGCATCTTGTAGTCTGGTTTCTCGTATTACATACGGATATCCCTGCTCGTCTGGATTGGCATATCTTTGGCTAAACTCTTGAAAAGCAAAACTTCGATGACGTACTATCTGATGTGCAATGTCTCGAGTCGTATTGATCTCGATTGCAACACTAGCCATCTCAAAAGGAGACCAGTGTTTGTGTTTAATGAGGTACCGAATTAGTTTCTCATTTGTTTCTTTATTCCATTGATTGCTAGGGTTCGATACTCTAGCCATATATGCAATATCGTCTAAAAGATTAGACGAAGATCTAGATATAAGTTTTACGTGGCTCATTTTGCTGTGATCCTTTTGTCGTAGTCTGCATAGTCCTCATTCCACCAACAAGGTTTTGGTCGATGAGACCACACCGCAAAAGTGGCTTTATCGAGGTGATAGTAATCTCTGTAAGATTGTACAGGATTGTTATAGTCTTTAAGCTCGTCAGGCATTGCTAGTCCGAACTCTGTGAATCCGAGTCTTGGTAGATTTCGTGGCTCTGGTAGCTTGTTAACCACTTCCACAATCGATTTGTGTTGTTTCGCATAGCGATAATGATATTCATCATTGAGAGCATTGCCATAGCAGTGTGTCCATTCAAAATTGTCTAGTGATGATCTTACCCAGATAGTGCAAGGGTGATTATACATCATCGGTAGATAGGGGGTTAGCGGTCGTTCTTCCATAGGAAGATGTTTGATTTCTTTCTTGAGAGCGTTAAGATGGTCACGCTCCTCTTTGTTGAGAGCACGAGGTACAAAACCTAGATGCTCGTCAACCCAGATAGCAGTACACAGTAGTTGTGCTACTTCTAGAGGCATCTTTACAATATGTTTGTCTACGTGGTACTCTGCGCACTTGTCGAGGTCGTTGTCAAGATAGAATAAGTTCATGTATAGTCTTTATCCTGCATTTTGGTCATACGTTTATCTATTAAATCTACCATCTCGTCTTGAGATATCTCGAAGTACTCCTGCAATAGAATAAGCATAGTAACAACATCGGCTAATTCTTCTTTTAGATTTGTTAATTGTTTGGTCTGCTCTCCGTGACGTAAAATTTTTGAACAAGCTCTAATAAGCTCACCGCACTCTTCCATAGTGATAATAAGAAGTTTTTCTGTATTCATTACTCCCCTCGTATATTGTCAGGTGTATATTGGGTGCAATCACTACACCTACTGTCAGGAGCAAGCCAGTCAGTATAGCCATCACATAGATAGCACTGGTATATTCCCTCAAGAGCAGGATTGCGCTTAGATTGTTTTTTACGATCAACATGAGTTGAAGCCCGATTGAACTTGTTAAAGTGTTTAGCAACTGGATTTTTCATGGTAATCTCCGTAAAATTGAACAACTATTATACTAGAGTTTGTGAAATTAGTCAAGAATTAATTCAAAGTACCCTGGAGCTAAATCAAGAATAGTTCCTGATCTTTCTAGCATTATGGTGCAGAACTCTGATAAGGCATCATCTGCCTCCCCTTCCCACTCGCAAAAGTTGTCAAGGTGTCTTGCGCCGCCCCATTTTATCCCAACCCCTACGTTTTCGGCGGCATACTTCATACACATTGCAATTTCTTCGTATGCACGAGTATTAGTACAAGGTATTCCGCACACAGATATTAAGAGAGATACTGCTACCCCGTAGCTGTGTAAAGATGTGGCATTTAAGCTAGCACCTTTATCATACATTGCTTCGGCTAGTTTTGGGCTTCTTTGTCCCTCTACAACTTCGAACTCTACTTCTCCGATCTCTCTTGCCTCTCTTACTACTTCTGCAAGTTTAGGGTGTACATTATCCAAAAGCTCTTGTGAACTTTTATTTAATTTCATGTCGTACATTATTCTTCCTCTGTTCTAGCTACGGTTACTTCTTTATAGTATACGATTACTTCGCCCAATTGGCTGATGTATCTTTTGATTTCTTGTGTATTATAGGCCATTAGCTCATAATCTGCAACTGTCATTGCGACAAACACGAGGTCTCCGCCATGTTTCTTTTTAATATCTTCCTCGAACTTATCCATATAGGTACGCTCTTCTTTCGGTATCTTTCGATCCGAAACTACGTACCATTTGGGTTCTTTTAGATTTAAAGGTCGAGGCATAGTAGGCTGTGTAATATCTATCTGTACGGGCTTACTGATAACCTCTACCTCTCTCGGAGGCATCTGTAGTAAACTACAACCACTAAGGGTTAGGATTGCTAATGCTATTACTGATTTCTTCAATTGCATCAAATACCTCCTTTGTTCTCTGGTTTGCCTGAGTTTGTATCTGCCCAGGTCTTGCACTGGCTATCTTCGCAAGGTTGTGTCTACGAAAAATATCTAGGTATTCAGACATCTCAGCTTCGTACTGCTGATTCTGTTGTTGCATCTGAGCATTTGCTGCTGCTGTCTTCTCTGCATTCAATGTAATTGCGGCTATTGTAGCCTTCTGCTCTTGATCCCGCAGGTCTTGGGCAAGGATCACTGCTGTCTGTTCTTCTAATTTATTTTTCATAGGCACAACAGCGAATTGGTAATACAGAAAACCTGCACTACCCATCGCTGCTATGATTCCCATTAATAGTTTAGACATTTTCCATTCTAACCATAAGTCTTTCTGCTCGATTCCCTACCTGTCTGTGCCACAGTGAGTCTCTGCCTTCAACCCCTGCTGTCTTCCAGTCTCCTGCATCAACAGCTTTCTTGAAGTTTTTAAACTTACTAAGTCGGGGACGACCAAGATTAAACATCATATTGACTAATATCTCTTGGACTTCCCCTGGATAAGTTTCCCACATATCAAAGAGAACTTTGCACTCTCCAATAGCAATGTCAAGGTCGGCTTGGAAGGCTTCTGTGACCCTCTCTTCGCTAACAGGAGTTCCAACGTCACATCCTTGCTCTGGATCTTTATCCGTGATTAAGTGCCCGATACCAAAGGTAGCGTAGCCTAAATGATCAAGATATATTTCGTTTACTATTCCTTCATCTACTGCTAATTGTTTCTGTACTTGTTCTCTATTCATGCTCTACTCCTTAGTATTACATTCCTGCACTGGCGTATATTGTTATAAACGGCAAGGCTAAACAACTGACTGCTGTAACCACTGCGCATATTACGCAAGCGGCCTCGTCTCTTTTTCTCACTTTTGTTCTCCATAGAACTTGGGCAATAGCCCCTGTATAGGCTACTCCGTGGTGAGCCTACTTTACCTATACCAAGTCTTTAAGGTCTTGATACCCACCTATATGCTCCCCATTCAATATAATCTGAGGAACTGTTGTTGCGTAGATGAACTTAGCTTGAAACTCTTCTACGCTATAATCAGTACCTAACTTTAGCACTGATATTTCCATATTTTTACTACGCGCTAAGGAAATGGCCATGTCACAGTAAACACAGCCGTCTCTGCTGTAAATAAGTACTCTATCCATTACTGGTTAATGAGTCCAAGGTCAAAACCTCTCTTTACAAGCTCATTACGATACTTTTGCTTGTGCTTAGGCTTTGTATTGCTACTTAGTAGTGCTGATACCAACTCTTCTTCTGAAGTGTTGCGTAGGTAATAATGAACCGTCTTGTAGGTTTTCGCCTGACGGCTAATCAAAATTTTTGCTGATTCTTTAAACTTTGCTGGCATTTTCTTTCTCCCGTTGGTATTCTAATTTAAGATCTTTGTAGCATCTCTCTGCTACTCGCTTGTCTCTGGTTCTCATGTACAGGTTATGTGCATCTTCCACCTTATAGATAGGGTCTGAGACGCAACCATCATACTCTATAGTTATTTCGAGTTTATTCTTCATCTAAGTGCAGTAGTCCTTCATCTACCAAGTGTTCGATAGTTGCTTCAATACCTTCTTGCTTGCCTAGAGCATGACAGGTCATTCCACACCCTATCACACAAAATGCAAACACAGCATATTCTAACATAAAAATTCTCCCTTTGTGAATTGGTTTCTCCATTTCAGAATAAGTATTATACGCATAAATAAGGATATAGTCAAGAAATATCTTTACAATGCTAATAAATTTTTTACTTTCTTTTGGGGGAATTATACTTAACTTTATATAGAATGTCAAGAAGAATTTTTGAGCGACCTCAAAAAAATTTCTTGACAACCAACCCGCTTTCGGATATAATAATCGCATGAAAAAATATAAAAGAAAGCCTTGGACTGATGAAGAGCGCAAAACACTTGCTGCTCACTACTTCTACCAAGATATTAAAGCAATGATGTATATGTTACCCGATCGAACAGAGCAGTCTATTCGTAATCAGGTTGCATATCTAAGAAAAAGAGGATACAGGTTTAAAAAATGATACTAGATAATACGCAGATAGCCATAGTTTTTGCAATCTTAATTTTCTGGATCTTCGCCAGAGATAGGGATGATTTATGAATGTTAAAGTACGTAATGGTAACGTTGAGCAAGCACTACGAATTTTCAAACGTAAAATTACCGACAGCAATAAGCTGTTCGATTACCGAGAAAAAGAATACCACGAAAAAAGAACAACCAAGCGACAAAAAAAGAAAGCCGCAGCAGTTAATCGAGAAAGAAAACGACAACAAAAGCTGGCAGAGAAACCTTTTCCCTTGAAATAGTTCTTGACAACTTGCCTAAACAGGCGTATAATATCTATATTAACTGGGAGAACATATGATAAACGTACAAACTGAAGGCAGAGACATATCCAAATACAGCACTTTTATTGATGAGTGTATCATGTCCTTATTTCCTGAGGATGCAACTTATGACATCTACTTCGAGGTCAAGAAGTTCGTTGATAAAGACGGCTCTCATGCCGGTTTTTGCATAGGTGACGATATTGAGTCTGTTATTAGTATCGCTACTCATTGGATATACGAAGACGGAGAGGAAATTCCGTATGAGCCACATGAGATGGCGGCTAATATAGCACATGAGTTGGTGCACGCAAAACAGTTCTACAGGGAACAAATAAATATGGTAGATAACGTATGGAAGCACAATAATGTAAGAATTAACTGTGATACCATAAAGTATGATGATCTGCCCTGGGAGGTCGAGGCTTACGCATATGAAGTAATACTCGCAGATCTATTATGGGAGAATGTATAATGATGGAAGTATTAGATTTTTTAGGAGGACTTATTCTAGTAGCTTTATTTATAGCTATATCTTGGTCTATAATCTTACACAATAAAAATGAATATGATAAAATGAATAAAGAGGTAGAAAAAAATGACTCATCCCGCATTGGATAAACCTTACATACAACTAATCTGTAACCCCTACGAGCATCCTACATCTATCAACACTCGCGTCACTATTGATGTAATGCAGAAAGATCTGTCAAGAGATGATATGATAGAAGTACTTGAAGGGTTTATGAAGGCAATGGGCTATTCTTTTAGCTCAAAAGAATCTCTTTGTATCGAGGCATACGACTAATGACTCCTCAAGAGATTGTAGATCATAAACGTAAGTGGATGATGGCCAGTTACCATGAAAGTACTGTACATACTGACCTTCGGAGTCAGGTGAGAGAGTGGTGTAAAGATCACTGCTTTCAATGGAGATACGACATTAAACACTTTACAGATGTTTACTTCGACACTGTAAGGTTTGAACTAGAAGAAGATTTTTACGCATTTAACCTTTGGTATATAGGAGTTTGGAAGGGTGACTAAGTTTTGGATTGCATGGAAGCACGCATTAGGTTCTTTTGATGAAGAAGATGGGTACGACAGCAAGAATGAGAACATCATCTCCGTGATACTTACTTTTATTGTACTCTCAAACTTAGCGTGTGCTTATATTATTATGTGGAATATTATTAGGAGTTGGTGATGGAAACAGTAGTAAATTGGTATAGAATAGTAATGGATCTAAGATACAACCCTTTGAGGTTTATTCCTGATCCTGTACTGCAGGGCTACTTACTCATGGCCTTATTTGTAATGTGGTCAGGCTTCTTTGGTCTGATTGCTATGTTTTACTTGGGTTGGCTGGGATATAGTATCCCTGTTTCAATAGCGGTACACTTGTCAATAATTGTACCTACCATTATTACAAATGCAGTCTTTTTAGATGCAGAGCGAAAGAGTAAAAGCTAGAGGTGTACACCTATGAAACTAAGAACATGGAGCAAGATTAGAATGTGGTGGAGAATTTGGGCTAAATCATTGGGGGAGAAAGTTGGTGAAACTGATCGACAAGCAAACACTATTGCTGTTATTCGCAGCATCTGGTGGTTTACACATATGGTTACTTGTTTGGCAATTATACTTAACGCAGTAGCAAACCATGGCTGGGGGTTAATAGGTCTATGATTGACTCCGTTAATGCAGTTAATGCGGTTCAGGTAGTTAGTAGCTATACTAAAGTATATCCTGTAAAAGATAGCTTAGTCTTTTCTCAAGTGAAACACCTTCAAGACAGAGGGGCTTCCTTTGTAGAAGCAGTTAACTATGTTTCATATAACTCTCAGGCTGAACTTGAAAGATCACATAGTTCTGGAACAAATATTGATGTGGTAACTTAATAGTTGATATATTTAAGAATTCTATTATTGATCTGGCTAGCTTTCTCTATTAAATTGGATGACGACCTATACGGGGTTCGTTATAGTATAAACACACTATTGGAATGCAGGAAGGTAAAACATGAGGCGTAGAAGGAGATTATTTATGGGAAAACACACAGTATTAATGATTGACCCGCCCGAAGGGTGGAAGTATGGGTTTCCTCGACCTGCGCCTCAGAACTGGGGTTTATGGGAGTGGGAGAAAAAGAAAGAATGGTATATTGAACACGACTATCCTGAAGAAAAAATTGATAGCTATGGCACTTCATTCTATGTTACAATGTACCATGTTGAAGTTGAGAATAATTATTTACAAGGTAAGGCAAATTTATTATGAAAGTAAAACTTGGTAATTATAAAGATAATGGAAAACGAAAGATCTCTGTAAAAATTGATAAGTATGATACTTGGTCAATGGATCATACTCTCGCATTCATAGTACACCCGATGCTACTTCAGCTTCGTGATACTACTAATGGGTCTCCTTTCATAGAGCTTGAAGATCGACCCGAGCACTTGATCGGAACTATACCTGTACGTGAGCGTGGAGATATTGATGAGTTTCATCATGATGCATGGCAATGGGTACTTAATGAGATGATTCATGCTTTTGAATCAAAGCTTCAAGATGACTGGCAAGAACAGTTTTACTCTGGGGAGGCAGACTGGGAGATGGAAGATACGGAAAAAGATTTTAGCAAAGTGGTAAAAGGACCAAACCATACACTCGAAGTTGATGTAGAAGGTATGAGGGTATACCAGGAACGCATTAGTAACGGCTTTCGTCTGTTTGGTAAGTATTACGAAAACTTGTGGGATTAATAATGAAGTGGTTTAAGTTCAAAAAAGTCAAAGTATTTGATGCTATGAAGGACGATGTAGATCCTTCAGAGCTTACAATTGAAAACGCATACAAAACAAGATGGATATGGTATCACACTATATTAGCAATAGGTATCTTTTTTACAAATGTATTGTTAATAGCAATACTTGTAATATTAGGAATAAAACTATAATGAGAAGAGGGAGACCTAGACCAATAAGCACAGAATCCTCTCCTTGTATAAAAGTATGTGAGTTTAAGAAAGGAGCAGAGGAGTGCAAAGGTTGCTATCGTACCATTGACGAGATTCGTAACTGGATAATAATGACAGATGAAGAAAAAAGAGCAATAAAGGAGAAGATACATGAGCGACGCAACGCACGGGGGTAAGGGAGATAGAGATCGTACTAGCAATAAAGAAGCTTTCTGGAGAAACTATGAGAAGGTCTTTGGCAAGAGAGATGCACCCGTAGAGATTTCGGAAAAACCTCTTACTCAGGTACAAATTGACCGCAAATTACGAGAGTGGGGCATGATGTATGATTGCCTACAAAATCTTTCTTTATATGATTACCCTATAGAGGAAGCTAAAGAGCTACTAAAACAAATAAAAATTTCTTGACAACTATGGTGAATGCGAGTATAATATACGCATAAACAAGAAAATAGGAAGAAAAAAATGAGCAGTATGAATATTAGTAATTTTGAAAAGGTTGGTGATTTTATGGAGGCCTTCGGTCAAGAAGTTCTTTATATACCCACTCGACCTGATTCTAACCTCGCGGCATTACGCCTCGATTTAATTGAAGAAGAAGTACAGGAGCTAAGAGATGGACTTGGAAGAGGTAGTTTACTTGAGATTGCAGATGCACTTACAGACATACTCTACGTTGTATACGGAGCTGGTCACGCCTTTGGCATTGATCTTGACGATTGCTTTCATGAAGTTCACCGCAGTAACATGACTAAGCTAGGTGAAGATGGTCGTCCTCTTTATCGAGAAGATGGTAAAGTAATGAAAGGCCCGAACTACGAAGAACCTGATCTAACCCAATATATACTTTAAAGGAGAAAAATATGACTGATGTAGTAGAATTAACTATGTTTGACGAGTTTAATACAGTAGATGAAAAGCACGAATTTGAGATTGTTGAAAACGGTTTTGTGCTCAGAGTAAACGGACGTGGACATGATGACAACTGGCTTGCAAAAACCTTTGTCTTTGATGTACAAGAGGAATTTTACGCTGCCATTACTAGACTCACTCAGATGGAGCGTTCATAGTGAAATACTTTGTCGTTGAAACCGTAGCTACTTACCATATGAAATACTTAGTTGCACAGCCTGACCATCATCAATCTGAGTGGTGTCTGGACTCTGTAGTCTGTGAAGATGCTGATGATTTTCATCAAAACTATCTAGGAGAACAGGTACTTGGCTACAAGGAAGTAGACGACAAACAACTTATGTCTGAAGTAGAGAACAGCTACGTTGCTGAATGGGGCGTAGACCAAATTAAAGAAGTCTTTGCGAGGGTGGTGAAATGAGTGAAATGCTAATGAGATACAATGGTTACGTACACCAGATGTGGATGAAAAACTGTGATGAGAGAGCAGCGTGGTGCCAACCCGTACTTACAAAATCTGAGTATGAAGCTGAGCATGGTACTTTTTTACAAGACAACTTTTATATAGTGGAGATGGGAGACAAGGTTTGGAATGGTAAAGAATACGTTAATCCTACCCCTCTTCGAAAATAAATTTTGTAAGCCAGCTTCATTTTTCTACTTTTTCAAAGCATGGAAGTCAACCCACCTACCCAAAAATTAGACCTTTACAGATTTCAAAAAGTGTGATAAAATATATCCTAAATTGATAGATACTAAGATCAATTACAATTCTTCACAACTAACTGCTAGTGAGGGACATAGTGATATTTATGCGATTGGAGTGGAATCGGAATTAAAGGAGATTCCATTCTCCAAACCCATAAGATTATTACGTTGTTGTCTCAAACTAGCAATAACCCCACAATGACTTCACGTCAATCATAACGATTACATGATCAATTGCTAATGACCATGATAATTTACTATATACTGCAAAGGGTCGCAATGACCTGTAACTATTCTGCTAAAACTTCGTCTCACTTTTACCACACTTACCATAATTTTGTCCGCTTCGCGATCATTTAAATCCGTATTCCTTTTCCATAATTTGTCCTAGATTGTCCTTTCCTGCGTTCTGTTTCCTAGAATTATTACAGGTATAAAAAAGCCTCCAGAGAAGGAGGCTAGTTGAGCACCCGTTGCGGGGTCAAGTGTTATCTTTGCTGTTATACTTTATCTTACTTTTGTCAAACGGCTCGCTGTGCACCCGTTGCTGCTTCCAGAGTTTTAAGCGTGCTTTTTGGAGCTTTCTCGAGACCCGCCAGATGCTCAATTTCAAGTCCCAGATTCTCAGCAATGCTATGACATATCTCACTCTTTGTGACAGGTAGTTCCCCACTTTTGCTAGTGTAGACTGTTCTTTCATATACTCCCTCCCTACTGAGTTTACCAATTATTGATTTAGTACTCTTGCCTAGCTCATTTGCTAGATGCTCTACTGTTTCCATTTGTGGTCTATCTTTATATCTTACAGTAATATACTCGGTTTGTTCCTTAGTGTAATTCATAGCTAAACGGGTTCTCCACTGGTAAGCCTAATATTCTCATTACATTCTCTACGGGTGTGTGGTAGTGTTCCGCAATATCAAATATTGTCCAACCAGTTTCCCATTTTTCTCTCATATCTTCTTTAATCTTCATTAAACATATCCTCTTGAATAGTCAGTGTAAAGTTCTCGCCGTCTGCGTCAATCGACACAATGTGCCTACTTGTATAGCCTAGAAACTGTACTTCTACATTTTCAGTGCCTACCTTATCTGCATACCTGCTCAGGTCTTGGTCATATGATAACTCCATCTCACTACATTGCTTCTCTAGCTCATGCATTTTTAAGTGTAACGCGTCCAATACATCATAGATATCATCTAAATCGTCAATTTGACGTACTAAACTATTTCGTAAGGCATCCGCCGCTACTGTGTTACTTGGAAACGCTAAAATATTACTCATTTACTTTCTCCATTGCTTTCATTGGCTATATATGCTTCCATATATGCATTAGCTTCTCGAATTGTTAGATCTGCACTTAGAGTTCGTACTATACTGCGATAGCCGCAGTCCTCAACGTGCCAAATCCACCAGTTACCCGTGTTGTGATCTTGACTTAGTTCATATTTCATAGTTATTCTCCCATTTAATATAGATATTATACTCGTACTTGAGAAAAATGTCAAGAAAAATTTTATGGAGGTGTATACATTTAGGTATACTTTTTTGAAAAGATATAGGTTTACTACGGACATAAAAAAGCCACCCGAAGGTGGCTCAGTATTCTTACTAGGGAATTAGGGTGAAAGATAGACCGCCTCGCTATACAATCAGCTACAGAGTAGCACCTCAGTTTTGCTTTTTATCGGGGAAAGGGAATAAACAAAATACCTACCTAAAACAAACCCTGACAAGATAGGTACTGTCAGACCCCTAACACCATACACTTTAGACAGCACTTGTTAGGTAGGCTGTGCCAGTACTTCCGCGAGATCAAGACACCAAAGGATTAACTATCACTCAAGCATTGCTACTGGACTTCTCAGATTGGTACTTGCCCAATCTCTATTTAATACAAGTATTATACGCAGATTTAACCAAAGTGTCAAGAATTATTTTTCTGTACCTGTCAAATATTCTATATTTTTACCGCGTAGGTCGTAATATTCCTTGTCAGTTAGTTCGGTTTTTAACTCTGCAATATCTTCCTTAATTTCTTCTAATAACTGCTGTGCTTCCGCAACGGGTGAGATGTCCTTCACATCTTCTAGCTCTGCACAAATAGTCTCGATGTGAAAGGGATCAAGATCCCAGCAAGCATCAATAGCTTCATCTTCGCTGTTAGCCTCCACTTCGTAGCAGTGTATCTCTACGACTCTATATTCGATTTCGTACTTGGGCATCTTAGCCTCCTAATAGCATAATAAATAAAGGAAAAGAGAATAGCGTGGCTACAAACCACGCTAGTCCATTGTATCGCTCTGCTACTGACATTATCGTGCCTGAATAAGAGCAAGTAGGTTTTGCAGATCAGCTTTAGAAGCCTTCTCAAGAGTAGGGAAACCTCCCTGAGCACCAAGCTCAGTCTGAATCTCAGCTACAATCTCTGCTTTGCGTACTACTGGAGTACCAGTTTTAGTTACTCGTGGAGCTGCAACATAAACACCTTCGCGTACTAGCTTTGCAACGATTGAACGAGTGCTTTTGTTGAACTCAGACGCTAGTTTTGCAACTGTGTCTTTTGTTGGGTTATCTTGGTAGTCAGCAACCATTGCGTCAACCATTTCGTCAGTGTAGTTAGGGGTTCTTTTTACTTCAGTCATATTTTTTCTCCCGAAAAATTTGGTTAATGTCGATTTAATACAAGTATTATACGCGGTTGTGAGTGTTCTGTCAAGAACTATTTCACCTCTTTTGGCAACCATTCCCAAAAGAATTCGTCACCATTTACCATGTCGATAACTTCCTCGTCATCTAACTCCCAGTCGTCCTCAATGTCGCCATTGTCGTAAAGTTCGTCACGCCACTGGTAGATCTGAGCTTCAAACTGCTCTTTAGTGTAGAACTCAAACTCGCCATCAGCGATATTAAATGCTACAACATCAGGTAGCTCAGGAGCTTTAGTAAGTTCACCTTTAGGGTCGTGTAGTACGCCGTTCATCCAGTATGCCATGTCAATTTCCTCAAATGTTTGGTTGTTTTTTTAATTTATGCGTGTATTATACGTGGAGTTAAGTACCTTGTCAAATGTTTTTTAAGCAATTGTCGAAAATAAACGCAACTTAATTCCGGGGGGCCGGACACGACCTCGGCGTGTCAAGAATTATTTGCCCAAATTGTCAAAAATTATCATAAATTATATCGCACCCGCCCAGGTTTGTCAAGACTAGACTTAATTTGCCCGAATTTGCAGCAACTCGCAAAAAGTACTTGACAGCGCAAGCTGGAGTACTGTATAATCGGCGCCATTTTGAGCAAGACTTGACCAAACGGCATTTAATTGGTGCCCGGTCACAAAAAAGACTTGACAAGTTCGCTCGCGTACTGTAAAATCGGCGCGGAGCATCCGACGCAAATCGTCGTCGTACTACTACTGGCGCGAGCGCGCCGATTTGTCAACCTCTTTGCTGAAAAAAAGACTTGACCATTTGGTGGCAATTCGGTCACACGTTTTTGAGGCCCATACAAAATAATCGTTGACGTACTACTGGCGCCCCCGCGCCAAAAATTTTTGTCAAGACCTGCTCAACAAATAATTTTTCTTGAGGCAAAAAAAAATGTTCCACATGGAACATTTTACGGGTCTACAGCCAGGCCAGGCTAAATGAGAATGGTTCTCATTTAGCTAAATAATTATTTAAGCGCGTTATAAATTCCAATCTGCCCGCTTTTTTATCGTCATAATTTACAGAGTGCCATTTTCCGCAATTATTAAATACAGTCTCTTTTGCAATTGTATATTCATCATATTGCGCAATCGCTTTTTTGTCGTTCGGTGACATTTTCCAATATTTTAGCGGTGATAATTCGCGTTCCGTCAGTCGAGAGATTTGTTCGCGCTCCGAGATTGAGAGCCACATTTTTATAAAAGTAACATTTTGGGATTTCTCCCAATCTAAAACCCTAGCCATAAAATTGCGATATTGTTTATCAGAACACCAGTTATTGATTTTTTGGCACATTGCGCGAGAATACCACGACCGATCATAAAAAACAATTTGACCCTGCTGAGGCATTTTGTCTGCCCAATAGCCTAGCCAGTTAGCCATTACCGATGGGCTAGGTTTATTTGATAGGCAAACGCTAAACCATGCCGGATTTAGATATTGCGTCAATTCGCGGATAGTACCAGATTTTCCGGCCGAGTCCCGGCCTTCTAAAATAACAGCAATTGGCTTGCTGTTATTTTCTGCCAGTTTGTTCAGTCTAGCTTGCTGAGTTTCTAAAGCGTTCATTTAGTTTTGCTCCCGTGAATATTTTTGTCATTTTCAACCGCGCGATCCTGAACCAATCGCCAAGGTTGTGCATTTACCTTGCCGTATGGTACGCGTTTTTTCTGAGCAAAGCAAGAGGCGAGAATTTGAGTCTCAATAATCGCATCGCTGAGGGCAGTATGATCCTCAATAAAATCGGGATTGTTGCTAGTGTATCGGTAGCAAAATTCCGCACCAGTCTTGATGTTGCCAGCAGGCGAAACCCAACCATTTGCGCGAGCCAGTTTTTTGTAGGTTTTTTGGGAAAGTTTAGTCTCGCAAGCGAATTGCCAAATATCGAGAACCTGCAAACCAGAAGGGCAAACTGGTGAGCCGTCACCTAATAGCGCGTTTGTTGAGCGCATAACGCGCAGATCAAAACCGGCATTGTATGCGCTGATAGTCGAAATATTAAATTCTGCAATATCAGCGCGTATCTGATC
>Ga0181401_1000063_pt1 | contig 36268 bp, 58 predicted proteins | sample 24SPOviralmetaG_FD_130130 | JGI IMG/M metagenome (GOLD analysis project Ga0181401, IMG submission 130130) | Marine viral communities from the oligotrophic San Pedro Time Series (SPOT) site, San Pedro Channel, CA, USA - 24 SPOT_SRF_2011-07-20 | ecosystem: Environmental > Aquatic > Marine > Strait...
ACGGATTCAATGCACATTTTTCCCACATCTTTGTAGCGCGCAATCTTGAGATCGTAGACGGTCACCTCTGTATCAAGGCCCATGTCATCAACCTCTATTTCGGTGCGAGTTGTTGACTCCAGCACCTCAACATCATCGTCCATAGTTAGGACGCGGTACTCCATCTCATTAAGATTCTCAAAGTCATATGTTTCTTGTTCTTGATAGTTATCCCAATACACTTTAACGATGCCGACCTTCTTGACCATTGCATCGTGGAATGCGTCATTTAGAACCCGGTAGCCGTTATGCTCATTAAAGACATAGTGCATATATTCGGTGGCCTGCTCTGCCGCCTGTACGTCCTCTGGACCCCGGGGTACATACTCAACCGGCTTATCCGTAGACAAAAACACGCGCATGAGAGACGGCTTGATAGCGCGAATGGTGTCACGCACCTTTGTAGATACAACCTTAGACCGGCCCTCTTCCTCGCCGATATCCACCTCGCCATCAAAGTACCTCTGCGCCTTAATGCGATCTTCAGCTATCTCAGATTCAACAAAGTCAATCGAATCAGTCGCCGCTTCCCGGGCGATGGCTTCGATCTCTTGATCAGTCATTGGCTTGAGCATTTAGCTGTCTCCATCCATATAGATACCAGCAGCTGTAGTGCCCTCTGCGGTAATTGGCAATCCCGCTCTCTGCAAGACTTCGTTAATAAAAGCTGCCTTAGCGTCAGAGAGCGAACCCTGATCCATAGCCTCTTTAATATATCTTAGTGCTGCCTGCACCTGCGGTCCTCTTTGCTCTGTCATGCCCCTAGCGATATCAGCAAGAATCTTTTGTCGCTCTTGCTCTGTGACCTCAGCAGACGTTCCGGTAATTACACTGATCATTCTTTTGCTTGCACTTAAAGGCTCGCCACGCGCTATGGAGCCAAGGAATCCCGGCTCCAGCATTTCGTCAATTTGCTTGCCTACCTCTCTCCGCCGAGCGGTTGCACTATTTGGCGCTACTGACGCTAAAAGCTCCAGTGAAGAGCGCACCTCTTCCAGCTTTTTATTAAGCTGCCTGTACGCACCCGGAGGGAGTATTGCCTGCAACTTGCGGCGGCTTGCTACTGTGCCAAGCTCCATAACAGCCTTTCTTGCAGCGGCGACACCCTCATCACCACCAGTGCTGATAAAGTTTCTTGCGTTGGTCATTAGCTCTTCTAGCTGACCTCTGGCTGCAAGCCTCATGGCTGCAAGCTGATCCGCAGACGCCTCTCGCGTTGCGTACAGCACTTCCTCAAACGTGGTTGATGGGCGAAAGATGGTAGAACCCATCTCTACTGCTTGTCGCTCAAGGATGGCGTCACCGCCAAGTTTTACAGCTTGATCATACTGCGGTACAGCCTTACCAAGTGCTGCCCGCAACTGGCCTGCAACCCTGTCCAGTGCAATGCCTGTTCCCTTTGGTCTTTGCGTGATGGGATCAAAGAACTCAGGTCCGTATGCAATGTCTTGGAGACCGCGCTTTAAGAAGTCTAGTTGTATCACGTTGGGCTGCTCTTGGAATACTACAGACCCATCACTAGCTACAGTCGCTTTTATTTGGCGATCCGTAATCCCCTCAAGCTGCATTAAGTCGTTGGCGTCCTTGATCGCTTTTTTAAGGTGCTGGCTTGGGATTCTGTTTACTATGTTTAGGATGGCATCGCCCGCTGGGGACGTATAATCAATCGGGCTGGAGTACGCGGCCTTGTACGCAGCGTTTCTGGCGGGTGCAGATCGACCAGAAATAGTCTCAATAATTGTTCTTTTGCCCGTAGGCGCGGCACCCAGAACCTCGTCCATCATTTGACCTAGCTGCGCCGACATCTCTGATGCGCGACCCTCTACAGCCTCGCGTCCTACAGACGCGGCTTCTCCAGCAGCCCCCAGAGTCATTACGGCATCCAGCAGGTTTTTTGTGGCTAGACTTGAGTCAGCCAACATTCCAGAATCACCAGCCCTTTGTATAGCTGATAACGCATCCTCAAGTGTCCCGCCGCCTCTAATCGTGTTTGCGATAATCATCCCAGCACCGGGCGACACGTTTAGCTTCTCTGATATCTCCTTGATTGCTGCGTCTGTTTGCTTGCGGCTTGTAGATCCCCGAGTAAGAAGTGATACGGCACCGCTGAACATTCCGCCCAAAGTAAAACCCAGCGCCGCGTCTCTTCCTGCTTGCGGCAGTCTGTCTAAAAATCCACCCTCTGCCGCACCGAACCCAGAAACACCAGCCTCTACCCCAGCTAGTGCAGCACCGCGCAAAGCTTGATTTGCCATCGATCCGCCCACAGCGGCGGGAGCCATAACAGCAAATGGGCCTGATCCTGCAATCCTTGCAACTAAACTTTTCCCGGGAGCCTGCTCTTCCGTAGCCCTTTGAATGGCTTCCATTCTTTGCCTAGCATCTGGGCTTACCGCGCCCACCATTTCGGGGATGTACTCACCGATAAATGGAATGCCCTGAGACGCCTTGAGTGCGGCGGCTGCTAGTGGTGACTCACCAATCAGGCCAATGTTTTCAAGCTCTCGCCGCTTTTCTTCCGTAGGGTTAATAGACCCGAGCGACTCCATAATCCGCTTGATCTCGTCCTGATCGGTTGTTGAGTATCGCGGAGAAACAAAAGCAAGCCCGTTGGCGGTCTGCACAACTCTGCCGCCATCCGGTGTGTTCATAACAACCTCAGCGCCTGACGGTTGCTTTGCTTTACTGTCTAATACAGCTTCTATGATTGATGTTGACATTAGTGCAGCTGGTCCCACTCTCTGAGGATCTCACCAATAGACTTGCTCTGACCTTTACCTACCTTTAAAAACTCAGAAAAAAGTATTGGGTCGGCGCTACCCTCAACGTAAACAACTGCGCCTAATGTGTTTGCAGCAAGATCAAGGGCATTTCTAAGCGTATTCATATGATTGAAATCTGTGGAGCGTGAACCAGCTGCAAACTCACCCAGCGCGGAGGAAAGACTATTTCGAGACACCATGTAGTCAAGAATAGCTTTATTTGCTGCGGGATCTTTGTCCAATGATGGCATATAGCTTTGTGCGTACCTAGCATCAAAGTCTGTCTGCGGACCCTTGTTCTGTCGTAGCTCTTCTGCAACCAGCGTGGATGTAAACGCTTGTAGGGTTTGCGCGTTAGATATTGCGGTTTCATCTACGTCCATACCTAAAGACTGCGCCATTGATCTAACGCGATTTTTAGTTTCCTCAAACCGCCCTGTTGGTACGCCCTTGTCAAACATCATCTGCAGCTGTCGCAGCTGTGTATTCTGGCTTCTCGCCAACTTACCCGACTCAGTGTACACGCCAATCTGCTCTGGTATTTGCTTGGCTAAGGCCGTCATCAACGCATCCTGACCAGTGTTGACGGTAATACCACCCGCCTTTCCAGCCGCCTCAACAGCCTCAACATCGCTGTACCCCACCTTTTTATAAAACGCCACCTTTTCACTAAAGGATGTTGGCTTTTGCGTCAGCGCCGTCATTGCAGTTTTTGCCAGAGTTGGATCAGCCTCAACTAAGTCAGCAAGCTCATCATGCCCAGCCCTGCGGAGCGCATCGGCGGTCTTATTTCCCTGACCCCGCAGCAGGCGCAAGGTTTGCTCTGTTTCAATTTGGCTTTGCAGAGACCGCGCTAAGTTGGCGTCTGGGTTAAGGCGCATGGCATTGAAGCCGATTGCCAGCTGTTTGCGGTTAACTGGGTCGCCTAGATAATCTAGTGCGCCTCTGCCAAGTTTAGATAACATCCCCGGATCTTGCGGCCCGGGATTGGTAGATCCGCCCGAAACCGATTGCAGGCGCGGCGCTTGACGCATAGCCATAATGCGCTGCACCTCTGGATCATCCATTTTTAAGTTTGGCGGTGGCGTTGTAATAGGCGGCATAGTCTGAGCAGGCTGCGGAGCCGTAGGCTGGTCGGGATCGCCCAGCTGCAGCAAAAGATCCATTAAATTCATTATGCCATTCCCATGATTAGCTTTGCCATCTTCCCTCTCAGCCCGCCGCTGGCTTGGTTTTGTGCTGTAAAGTCTTGGGCGAGCATTCCCATGTTGGGGGTCTGTGGACCTGTAAGAAGCTGCGGTGCGCCGGGCTTGCCATCTGCTGCGCCTTGTATCATCGACAACAGGCCCATTAACTGCTCTTGGTCTATGCTGGGCTTGTCAATAACGCCGGTCTTTTGCAGCACCGCTTGGAACGGGCTAACCGGACCTCCAGCTTGAGGACCGCCAAATCTCTCCCCAAGCGCCAAAGCCTTATCAAACATATCTGGCGATGCAGTCGCGCGCTGCGGTATTGCCGGAGATGCTGGCGACATCTGTGGCGCTTGCAACTTCTGTAGTGCTTGCGGTGAAAGCGGATTCTGCCCAACAGGAGACATTAAAGGATTGTTAGCCATTTGCATGGCCTGACCGCCAGACGCTGCGGCTTGGCGGGAGGCAAGGCTATCTCTAATGCCCGCCTTGTCCATGCCCATCTCTGCCAGCTTTAGTAAGCCAAATAAGGGACTCATGCAATACCCCCATAATTTACGCGGTAATAACCATCTGGGAACTCAATGACCAGATCCGGCCTAGTCTCTTTAACCTCTTGCGCCAGTACGCCCATGTCAGAGCCAGTTTTGCCAAACACGAACTTGGCCTGCTTCTTCCAATCCCAAGCGTAAAGGTTATGCCCGCCCGGAGTCTTGCCCACCCTGCGGATGTTTTTCTTGAGCCTTGCGTCAGAGCCAAGAAGCATAGACATCCAACCAAACGCGCCCGGGTCACTTGTAGTGGTTGATGACTGTGGAGTTTGCGTAACGCCCAATGCTTGGGAGAGATAGCTAAGGGCATTTGCCGGAGCGCCTTGGTATCCTCCGTACTGGCCTGCAGCCTTATCCATCATCTGCTGATTAAGCATTTGCTGGATTGCGCCTTGCTGCTGCATTCCTTGCAGAGCCTCCTGACCCATTCCAAAGCCAAGATTTGAGAGCGCGCCCAAACCTTGAGCGCCCTGCATCTGCATTCCAGCGCCCTGCAATCCAGCGCCTTGATTAGCTAGTGCGGCTTGCAGCCCCTGAGTTAAGCCAAACTGCTGGGCTTGGTTATCGGCTTGCTGGTTCGCAATGCTTGTCTGTGCGCCAAGCTGGGCGTTGGTTATCCCGGCTTGCAAGGCACTGCTCTGGTTCGCCAAGTAAGACTGTAGCTGCTGCTGTGCGTTTTGCTGCAAAGCCTGCTGGCGGCGACCTACGTCCTGCTGTCCCATCTGAGAAGCAAACTGGAAGCCTTGGTCACGCAGACCGGCAGCTGTCCGCGCACTACTATCAAGCGCGTTACGGGCAATCTCTGCCTCCATCAGTGCGCCACGGGAGCCACCGAATGCACCTGCCGCCTGCGCCTGTGCAGCCGCTTGGTTGGCTTGCATCAGCCTGCCGCGCTCAATATCAGCCATAGACTGATCAATTACCTCCCCCGTATAGGGGTTCATAAACCGATCTAGGTCAGCTTGCTGGAACTGTGCCGCCTCATAATCAGTGGCGTTAGGGTCAAGTTGCTGCGCTCTAACACTTTGAAATCCAGCGCCCATATTGGGCTTGTAGCTGCCACCCTCAACCATCATAGGCTGGTAATTCATGGCGTCCTGCATTCCGCCGTAGGCTTGTGTCATTCCTTGTGCGGATTGCTGAAACGCATCAAGCCCTCCATATGATGGACCTGTTGCGCCGCCGCCTTTGCCCCCGCTAGGGACTCCGCCTGCGCCTGCTGATGCGACCGGGACGCCGCCTGTAGCTTGACTACCCATTAGAACCCCCTAAAAGATTGGAGTCGGCGCATTAATCCCTGCGGTATGTTTGGCACCCCGCCCTGCGGTATGGTCTGCCTTGGAGTTGGGGTTGGAACTGAAGGGCGCGGGAAAGACGCCTGCTGCGGTTGGAAACCCGGAACAGGTGTCAGTGTTTGCGGGCGGGGCAACATCTGCCCCATAGGCTGCGCGTTTTGCAGATTGGCTAACGTAAGATTTGACGAACTCGGGTCAAGCATCTTAGACGCAATGCCCCCTGCGGCCTGACCAGCGTTTGATGGCCCCATATACGGCAAAGATGTAAGCGTACCAGTGCGGTCAATAGAACCCGGGTTTGGCATTCCACTTGCTGCGTTACCGTAATTAACATACTGAGGTGATGGGCCGCTAGTCATGCTCGGCTGAGTTGAACCAACGGCGTTGTTTAGATTTTGGTTGCCAAACATACTAGAGGCCGCAGAAAACATAGAGGGCTGCATAGGCTGGTTTATGGCTTGGTTCATCTGGCCTACTGTCGGACCACCCATTCCCTGCGGGCTACCGCCGCCTTTACCACCCATTCCGCCGGGTGACGCTTGAGAAGGACCGCCCTTTCCTCCCATTCCGCTAGATTGGCGGGGGCTTCCTTGTGGAACGCTCATAGGCGATGCTAAATTTGATCTTGATGGTTGGGCAAACATAATACTTCCTCAGAATCTTAGGGTGCCAAATTGTGCAGCCCATGCGTCAAACTCGGGAGTCCCGTAGGGTGGTATAAATCCGGGTGCCTGCATGTCTCCCGGGTTATTTGGGTTTGTTTCGGGCGTCCCGTAGGGCTTGAAAAACTGGTTATATGCTGCGGCTTGTTGCGGATTTCTAGACTCAAACTCGGCCCTAGCTTGCTCAAACAGATCACCAGATGAGTAGCCCATCATTCCGCCACCAAAGTCTTTGGCCTCTGGAATGCCAGCCAATGCATCGCCACCCGGGTCAGCTAGGCCAAAGGCTGCTGCTGCATCATATGCTCCCTGCATCCCTGCTTCCTGCATAGGTGTAAACGCGGCTGTATCAGGGCCATAGTAAGGCATATAGCCGATCTCGCCCATCGCGCTTGCTTTTCTTAGGTTCTCCTTCATGGCTGACTCTGCCCACGCAGGAATCTCTACCTGAGTTGATTGACTGCCACCCTTTCCGCCGCCGCCCATATTAAATATCCTTTCCTAAACTGGTTAATACGGGCTTATAGCCCCTATGCTCTAAAACTTTTTGCCACCCCTTCCGGCCTGCAATGCTCATTGCGCTACAGCCATTTTGCCTCGCAAAGTAGATAGCCGACTCATCCATCTCCACTATCGTATCCATGTTTCCGCCAGCTAAAAAAACGTGAAATGCTTTCTTCCGCGGATAAACTATTATCTCCGTAACAGCACACGCATCTTCAGCAGGCCAGAACTGCATTGTCCCGGCCTTTACCGCACTGACAACATCCTCAAACAAGTGAGTGTTGCCACCCCGGTCCAGAGCCGCCTCTATCCACGGCCTACAGCGCTCTAACTCAGCGTCTAACTCCTCCATTATACCACCCCTTACGAAACCTTTAACGTGCCTCCATCATTCCATATAACGCCCGAACCGGACGGCAATGACGTAGGCAAACTGTTGCCTTTTGCCATCAGTACCTGCACAAACTCGTTACCAACAGAAACCACTAAATATCCGTTAGCTGCGTCATACAACAAAATGCCGTTCTCCGCGGCTACATCAGACGCCTGTTTCTGTGAGATCAGCGCCCGGACTCGGGCTAGATAATCATTTAGATCCTCTGCCCACAAGTGCGGGGTTTCTCTGGAGTAGGGCGGCGGTAGCTCTTTGCTCACCTTCTGCCTCCGCTACTAACCCGCAGCCGAACATCCCCGACTCGCCAATTAGCCTCAGCATCGCCGTCTATTCTGACTCTTACCTGCCGCCCGGTCATCCGCACGTTAGTCGGGTTAGCCGGGTCAAATGGGCCATGCTCTGTCTCAGAGCCATTAGGGTAAAACCTAGTTTTAAACTTCATTGACACCTCGCCCTGCGTATCCTCTTCTGGAATCATCTCCGTAATACGCATTACGTTGTCGCCGTCAGCAATGTTTACTGGGCCGCTCTCTACAAAAACGGAGCTGCCCTCATGCCCGTAGCCTGACTCATGCCGATATACAGAGCCATCAATAGCAATCCACATGGGGTCAACAAAGACGCCAGAATCTACGCCAGAGCAGCGGTCAAGCTCACCGATAAGCCAGTGGTTTTCGTTGTAGTCATAGGCGACATATCGAGTGTTCTCATCTTCACCGACACCCGGGTAGAACCACCACACCTCGTTGTATTTTTGGTTGGCTACCGCAAAGCCGTGACTTACTCGGTTAAGGTTCATCTCAGTAAATACCTTGTCATGCACCTCACAAGGAAGAACTCTTGCCGTTGAACCGTCATATACAAAGAAGTTGCGCTCGCCCATCCAGAATGCTGTTGGGCCAACAGATGCCAGCATATTTCGACCTACAAGGCCGCAAGAGTTACCGATCTTCTGAAAGCCGAACACTGTCGGCGGACCTTGGTACGTAGCTACCCACGCATCAATATCAGTGCAGATCAATGTTCTGCCCCGGACCCTAGCGCCAGCAACAATCTGCCCTGATGTTTGAAGCTCAATATCTCCAGCCTCATTTGTAGTCGCTGGCTGCCACTCATACAGATTCTCACGGTCACACCACTGCACTTTACGGGTATCACCGCCTGCGCCAAGGCAAAACACAAACCGTTCCGCTGTAACTACAATTGCCGTATTGGATATCGGCACCTCAGTGGACTGAGACACCAAGGAGTTTGCAGATACAAGTGTTGCCACCGTGTTGGCGGGGTCAGCTGCAAACGCGGATACATCAAGCTCGTACAAGTTGCCCTCAGCATCAGACAGGGCAATTAAGTCCTCGCCCCAGTTGTCTAGTGACCAATTGGTAGCCGCAGCAATACTGTAGTTGCGCTCTCTTGGCACACCATAGGCACCAGATCCATAGTTTTTGCCGCCATAGCCAAGGTTCTCGGATGCCTCAGCAATTCCAGCACTAAAAGCTGCTGGGGTTACGTCATAAACAACATCATTGCCGTCCACGACTGCAAGCCTGTTATATGACCCCGCTGCAAGGTATGGTGCGCCGTTGTTAGATGCCCATGAGTGCATACCGCGAGACTGCCTGCCCTTTTGTCGTACATCAATCTCGGTAAAGGTAATAGTGTCTGTTTCACCACCTGTCGCAGAGTCAAGCCCAATCACGAGGTTTGTGTTGGGCAGTGACCCGCCTGTGGTGATCTCAAAAGAACTGCGACCCGTTGACTCGACATTGCTAGATGCAGCTACACCGCCCAGCGTAACGGTCGCTGACGCGCCTGTAGAAAGCTCTGTGACGTTGACATCAACTACATAGGCCGTAGACACCGCTAAGACGCTAGAAAGGCTCTGCGTGATGCTGGAGGCCGTGCCAGCGACATTCTCCATCTCAATGGTGTCAATGTCTGCATTGTAGTTTGTGTTTACCTGCGTCCAGCTTGCAGAGTCTTCCAGATGCGGGTCATCGGCAATCGTCTCAATGTTAGCGGCCTGCACCCAGCCGCCTACTGGCTGCGGAGCGTTGTTGGTCCAGCGCACAAGGCTGGAGTCAAGCCAGCGGCCCTTGGAGTCTAGGTCAACGCCGTGACTGTAAACGCCAGCCGGGATATCTAGCTTCACCAGAGGCATTAAGAAGTATACCCGACATAAGTTCCGTAAAGAGTGCCGCCAACATTCCAAATCTGCACCCAGTTTGTAGCACCAGACTCTAGCGTTGGGGCGCTTCCAAACATCCACTGCATAGTGGGCCATGTAACATCGTCATTGCCGCCGACTGACGTAAACCGCAAGGTCACAAATTGACCCGTGGTAAGGCTTGACGTAATAGTGACATCGCCCGACATAGCAATTGTTTGCACTGTCCCGTTTGCCGCGTCTACATCAACCGTGCCGTCTGTGCCTAGCTCATGCACTTGCTCGGTGATAGGCCCATCAATATCAATAGACGCCACCGCAGTTAGGGTCATGGCGTTAGCCGTGTAGCCATCTAAGTTAATAACCGTACCGCCACCGTCGCCACCTGCATACAGCAGCGTATCAAGCGAGGTCCAGTTGTTATTTAGCTTTGTACCCCACGCATCTGAATCACCGCCGATTGCAGGAAGGTTGAAATTAAAATTTGTTGTCGTAGCCATAGCTCAGTCCAATTTAATGCCCATATTTTACTACGTTAATCCAGCTTAGTCTTAATCGTCCTCTGCAACATTTTGAGACGGGAACGCTCTTGCTCTGCCGGGCCATACGATCCGAACTGCGCCCCTGCCGCCTGAGCTTCCGTTAAGTCCGCCGCTGCCTTGCTGAGCAAGGTAGTTTGCGCCCGGAGATCCACCAGCGCCACCGCCGTACCCAAAGCTACCACCTTGGTCTGATGATCCAGCACCACCCGATCCGCCATTAACAGGTGGCCCAAGACCGCCAGAGCCATTACTCCCTAAACCGTACAAGTGTGTTCCACCTCCGTTACCAGAGCGAACTTGGGGCAAGTAACGCCCTTTTCCGCCGCCACCACCGCCGCCAGATGAACCCGCCTGACCATCTGTGGAGCCGCTTCCGCCAGACCCAGACGCGCCTGCGCCTTTCCCTCCGGGACCACCGTATCCACCAGCGCCTCCTCCGCCCTGCGCGTTACTAGTAAATCTACCATCCCCAGAAGGCGCGCCACCGCCTGCGCCAGAGCCTTTATTGGTTGCGTCTGGATCAAAGTAGACGCTTGAAAGCGCATCACTACTGCCGCCGCCTCTTCCCCCGGGAGCTAAGATTAATGTTGCCCCTCCCAACTTGATAAGGCTATCCTCGCCATTTCCCCCTGCGCTACCAGATGCGCTAAAAGTGTAAGGTCCACCTGTACCGCGATCACCTACGGTTACAGATAAAACATCACCCGGTGAAACCTTAAACGTCCCGTAAGCGAGAGTCCCGCCGTGACCCCCTGCCGGTCCGTAGTTTCCAGCCGAGCCGCCACCACCGCCGATACAAACTGCTGAGATATACTCAACATTGTCAGGCACGGTGAAGGATGTCGTTCCCGCAGACGTAAACACCTGATCCCCATACTCTGCCATGCCTTTAGCGGTTATCAGCGCCCTAAACATTAGTAATTACTCCATGTGTCGCCGGGTTCCGGCCTATCGGTCCAGATACCTGATGCCTCGGGCCTACTGGTCCATGTGTCACCGGGTTCCGGCCTATCAGTCCAGATGCCGGACGGCTCTGTTCTATCAGTCCATGTGTCGCCGGGTTCCGGCTTTGCCTCCCACTTTAAGCGTCCTGATATCATCATGACTCCGACAGCAGCCGAAAGAACACCGTTGTCGGTGATGATTTGTGAGGGTGACGCCAAACCGTTAGATTCGGCAGCACTTGCGATGCTTGTAAAATGGTTTCGGCCTGCATGAACATCAGCATCAGATGATGCCGCAGCAGCGGACGCTGACAGTCTGACTCTATACGGCGAAAGCGTTGTTGCCGTAAGCGCGGTTACTGGGAACGCTGGGTGTGTCAGGCAAACAGGGGCAACGGTAGTATCAGAGACCGAGGCGGGCGCAACAGCAACATTAATATAGTCGCCCTCGGCATAGCCCCTAACCCAATATCCACTTGTGACGTAACTAGCCATTATAGGGTCTCAGCACGCCTAAATAACTCATCCATTTGCGCGTCATAGATACCGCTTCAATCAGCTTATCTAGCTTCGCCTCTATCCTGTCTAATCTGTGTTCTTCTAACATAATATTACTCATCTGCAAGAACCAAAACAGGCTCTGGGTAAGGGTTTACAAAAACGTCTTTATCGGGGTCATACGGAAAACCCTCACCCGGAAAGACTCCTCTAATATTATTGTTGTAGCTACACTGCAACCATCTAGACCCTTCTTCCATTTCAACCTTTAGATCATTAGCTAAAAAGTCGTGGCCTCTATGTTCCTGCTCATCAGGAACAACCAATACTTCTACAACAATATTATCTGCGTTTACTAAAGCAAAATGCGCCATCAGATTGCATACCTCACAATTACTCTCCCAGAGCCGCCTGTACCGCCCCCTGAGTCTCCTGAGTTATTTCCTGTGCCACGGCCACCGCCTCCTCCACCGCTGTTGGAGCGTCCGTTTCTGCTGTTGTGTCCGTTATTTCGACCGCCGCCGCCATGAGAAGCATCGCCCGATTCACCACCAAAGTTGCTGTAGTCCAAGCCAGATCCTGCACCACCACCTGCGTAGCCAACATTGCTTCCGTCTATCCAATTGTTATCAAGACCAGAGCCGCCATCGCCACCTAACTCAAACGACCCGTTACCTCCAACAGAGTTATAACCTCCACCACCGCCTCCAGCAGAGTTACCGCCAGCATCGTAGCCGTCACCTCCATCATTACCCTGACCAGTAGAGCCAGAAGCACCTAATCTTGGAGTGCCGCCAGTACCGCCCCCGCCGCCTCCTGAGCCACCAGAGGTAGGAAGGTCATTATAGTCTCGGTCAGCACCGCCACCGCCACGGGTTGCTGTACTAATGCCAGCCCAAGTACCGTCACTTTCCCTTATTCGACTATTATTTCCTCTGTTAGAAGTAGAACCACCAGCCCCTACAGTAATTGCGAAGGAGTTTCCTGAGAATAAATAAGTAGCGTCTGTCAAAGTTCCTGTTCGGACGCCTCCAGCGCCACCGCCACCTCCCCCGTTAGTACCTGCTCCACCGCCCCCAGCTACTATGAAATACTCAAGCTGAAATCCAGATGGAATGGTAGTAAACGTCAAAGTACCTGACGAGTTAAACGTATGTACTTTATAGCCACCTACCGTTGTTACAAAACTTCCTCCAGTAACGTCAATGTTGCTGGCTCCATAAAAGTCAGCCATGTCTGTTTCGCCACCAGATGTGGTGTTAATAGTTCTGCCGCTTTCTGGGGTCAAACCCCGTATATCAGAGTCGTTCATAGTGGCATAAGTGCCAGTAGTTCCCCCTGCTTCAACGTGAAGATCGTTTAGGCTAATTTGTCCACTAGTTTGAAGAGGCACGCAGCGCCTCCACTTCTGCTCGTAACTCTTTGATTGCTTCGATTAATACGGCGTGTAGAGCGTCATACTCCACAAGTTTGTAAATATCGTCTTCACTGCCTGTTTTAAGAGGCAACGCGGTTTCGTAAATTGCGTAGGGCATGACCTGTTCTAGCTCTTGTGCAATTACGCCAGCAGATTTTTTGCCTGTATCTTTTCGATCAAACGTCACGCCTCTAATTTGATCTAGCATATCCAGAGCGCCTGTGACTTGCTCTACGTTTTCTTTAAGACGCTCATCAGAAATAGAAGTAGAGTACGCAATCACGTTTCCTTCTGCGTGAAAGTCACCAGAATCAGCGTACATTCTTGCCATAGCATTTAAACCAACTGCAACTCCTTGCGTAACATTACTTTTACCTTCAAAGTCTAAATATGCTCCAGATGTTACATCGGTGTTTACTTCAAGACGAACGGCATTGCCGTCTTGATCTGGTGTTCCATTCTGGTGATTAAAAGCAATGTTGCTGTTGCCGTAACCATCGTTGATAGTTAGCGCAATAGAGCCTGAGCCTTTACCTGCTACAAAGTCTCCAGTAGTAAATACATCGTTAGTAAAATCGACTGTTCCAGAGCTATTAATGGTGAGTCTGGTAGAGCCTGCTGTATACAGCTTCATAGCATCGTTGGCATTTTCGTACTCTACCCGCCCGAGAGCGTCATTATCTGTGTCGCCAAGAAGCAAGGCCGCGTTATCGCTGGTGCTAGAAACAATAGACGCGAATGCGGCACCGCCAGAGTTTTCAACGTCTAATAGCCTGCTCGGACTCGCAGTGCCAATCCCCAAGTTTCCACTAGCGTCTAATCTCATGCGCTCCACGAACGCACCGTTTGTAAACTTAATTACATTAGGGTTAGTTGCGTGATCGTCACCAGTTATAATGACACCAGCACCTGCATTAAAGGTTCTGCCTCCGTAAAAGGCAAAAGTCCCATCGTCAGACGATCCATCACTGGAGCCGCCTAAGAAATCAGTGTGCTGAGCGCTACCTCCCACTTCAAATGACGCGCCGTTAGATAATTCTACTTTTCCATAGAAGGTCGTATCTTGATTTTCATCAATGCGGATAGCTTCTGTGTTATTAGTTCCAAATTGAATTAGCCCAGCAGATTCTTCGTTCCAAATCTTGAATGTATCTCCGCTACCACCAAAGCCTAAATAAGCGTGTCGGTCAGTGCCGCGCTCAAACTCCATGTACAAAGGGCCATCGTCGGTAGATCGTAAGGTCAGTATGGGGTCTTCTGTGCCTTCTAGTACGGCGTTGGTAGCAGTTACTTGACCTACAGACACATTGTTAGTAGTCGTAGCACCACGGCCTGTTACTGAGTCAAGCGTGTCAGTTTCTGTATAACTCGTAATATAACCAGAGTCGTTAGTCCATTGACTAATGTTGCCTGACTTATTAGTAAGGGTATCGGTACTAGACGCCTCAATCTTATCGTCATTCAGATTGATAAAGTTGGCGTCTACCTCAGCGTGAGTAAGCTCGGAGCCTTTTGCGGCAGTCCCGTCAGTCTGCGCCGTTGACCGGGTTACTAGAGTAGCCATTAGTCAAGTGTCACCTTTAGGTTGCCAGCGTTAATCCGTAGGATGTCGCCTGTGCTAATCACCTTGGATAGCGCCGTGGTGAAGTCTGATGGATCTGTTAGCTCCGCGTAGGCAAGCATATTGCCACCGGAGAGCGCATCAAACACGCCCGCATGGGTAACAGTACCCCAAGACCCGGTGGCCTCTGGGAACTCTATAACCGCGCTAGACGCAGCCGTAGTGGGCGATGTACCTGACACCGTGAATGCAGCAGACTGCCGAGCGTATGAGTTGCCCGATATCTCGGTGCCAGCAGCAGAGTCACTAGCCGCAGACGTAAACAGCCCTACATACAAAGTGGTGGGCGCGGTATACGCAGACCCACCAAAAACGTGATCGAGAACCTTGTCCTCTAAGTAATCTGAAAAGCTCATCCTAGCCCCTTAATCTTCATTGTGAGTCCAGAGCCTGAGAATGATCCATCCTCACTGCTCCGATTGATTCTGTCCCGGGCGGCAGAGTACAGCTGCGCCCATACGCCAATACGCTGATCTTCAGCCAAGTATGGCGAGGAATGCAGCAGCGCGCCGTACAAGTATACGTCTGGGTGATCCGTCAACAGCCAGTTGGTTGCGTTAGTAGATGACAGTGCCGGGACTTTTTCGTAATACAGTAGCTCAACCTCATACGTCCCGTCCGGGGTAGGAAACACCTCAAACGCCCTTTCAGCGTGTCGGAAGAACTTAGGCTCCCCGGTAGTGTTCTCCGCACCAGCGCGCTTGTCTGACATAGACGCAGCCGACAAATACTCTAAGTGGCGAGTGCCACCGCCCGTGATATTAATCCGTATCGTCTCCAGCCAATCAGATGGGCGATCTAGGTATTGCTGGTCTAGGCTGGCAGTGGCCCGGTTCTCCATCTCGTAATGGCGTACATCACGATTAATAGCTGCCTCAGCAAGCGTGATAAAGTCGGGTATGACCGCGGTAAGATCGTCACGGTTCAGAAAGTCAGCAATCGACGCCTTTAGCTCAGTGTAGTTAGACAGTGCCATTTACTTTTTCTTCCGCTTTTTGGCTGTCTCTGCAGCAGCCTTAAATGCCTTGGCGGTGGGCGCACCCCTAGTCCCGGGCTTACGCATCTTTTCCTTGCTACCGGCTTTGATGCGCTTCCGCTTGGCTTGAATGTTTGCGTACAATCCCTTTTTACTTGCCACGCTTCTTGCCCTTCTTCTTGCCTTTACCGTATGGCATTACTTGCTCCTCGACTTAGTTTGGATCTGAGGCAATTATACCTCAAGCTCCTTGTTAATCTGCTTGATATGATCCTCTCCACACTGCTCGCAGATAGGAACGCCACATATATGCGACTCTTCGGCATCTCCCACTTCTGCGCTACAGATATTACAGTTGCTCTCCATCGTCTCCGCTCCTTGCCACCATTCCCGCTGTAGTTGCACCTAGAAGGCCGTACATTGGCATATTGCCGGTCATAAATCCGCGCAGCACCTCTTCCGGCGACTTACCTGTTAGCCTAGCTGTACGCTCAATCATCTCGTTAACTTCTGTAATCATAGGCTTGCCTTCGTAATTTTTAAAACCGGCCCACGCAACATCTTGGAAGTTTGCGGGCTGCACTCCGCGCTTGGCTGCTTCCTCTCCTACGATAGACTCCATTATCCCATAAGCGCCGTCTGGTGGCGCGTTTAAGGGCTTCCCCCCGGAGGTCATGCCCCGGGTCATTTGCTCGTCAATCGTGGCCCGGGATCTATCCCCCAAAAAGTTTGCAGAAAAATTGAAACGCTTTGGTGTATCGGCGGCGCTTAACCCTCTGCCCTGATTGATGACTCTATCGTACATAGACATATTGCCAGTAACATATCGCCCGCCTATTGGGTAAGGCATTTCGTATGCCGCAGTAGGTGGAGATAATCCCTGATTACGCAAGAAGTTGCCATATGCCGCCATAAGAAGGTTTGAGCGCGGGTCTGCTCCACCAGTTGTCGCCGCCATAGCATCCGCAAACTTTTCCTTAAAAGCCTGCCTGCCAGCCTCTGGGCCTAACTCTGCAATAAAGGCGTCCTCAAGCTGCCCTAGCGCATACCAATCTTGTGCCAGCGGCCCCTGCCCGGCATCAAACGCCTCATTTAGTGCAGCCCTAGACTCTGGTGTATCGAACTGCGCCCTCTTCTTATCAATGGTTGCTTGTTTTTTAGGTAAGGTGTCGATCAGGGTATTACCCTCTAGCTCGTAATAAGACGGGTCAGCGTAATAACGATCCTCCACCGGAAACATTGGGTCGTAACCGTCCTCCTCCATTTCTTTAATAATTTCCGAGCGCCTTTGCTCTGCCGCTTTCCCTTCCTCAGACGAACCCTTAGCTAGATAAGGTTTTTTCTTTTTTGGATCAATTTTTTCAACCGGGGTGCCAACTTGAGGATAACGCTTTGCTAACGCCCTAAGTGGGGCTGCGGCAACTTTTCCAGCAGCCGGAACTGCGCCCAGCAGGGTGGCTACACCCAGCAGCCCCGCTTCGGTCATGTTGCCCCTCTCAAACGCATCTGCGGTCTCTGCCGCCCCTTTTGCGTCACCCACCCCGGGAATGAAGTCCAAGACACCCATTATCTTGTCGGCGGCTCTGTACGCAGCGTATGGATTGTTCTCGTAAAGGCCCATCCTTAACAGCCCAGACGCAAGCTCATCCCGCGCTGAGTCCACAAAGCCCGGCTCGTATGGTTGTAGCTGTGGCATATCCCTGCTCATTACTCTCCCGCCTTATTCCTAGCGTACTCAATCGCCATATCAATCAGCTTGCCCGCAGGGACACGCTCGCCAGTGAACGCTTCAATGCCCGCTACGTTCTCGTAATAGTCTTGTATTGAGTCCTCTGGGCGATCTGCGTAACCCTTGTACTGGTATGCCCGGGCCATCTCTTTTGCCACTTGTGGCGATATGCCCTCTCTCGCAGCCCAATCGTAGCCACCGGCAAAGTTGATCGCCATATCCAGCAGGCCACGATCCACCCGGGGGCCAAGCTCTGGATTCTCACGCATGATGCGCTGGGCTACAGCCTCGGGGAATGAAATATGCTGCATGGCATCTATAGGATTTGCCAGCACCGTAGGGATGTTGTGATCGCTAATGCGCTGCAACAATCCATAGTTTTCAAAGGGGTTATCTGCCATACCCCATTATACCATCGCTAGGCTAATCACCACAGAAGCATGGCACTGTTTCATCACCCGCCAAAGCAAGCTGACCCTGCTCTCGGGCGATCACTTGCATCTCGCCGTAGGTCGGTCTGTCATTGCGCCATTTCGCCCCAGTTTGCTTGGTCGCAGGACACTCGCGCTCCATCTTCGCCCACCAATCAGCGCGGCTTGGCTTTTCAAGGATAAGCGACTCAATAAGATTCGCGCCCTTCAGATAGCAGAGGTCGCAGTTGCCGTGGGGTGTAACACCGTTGACGTTAGGTAGCTCTAAGTCAAACGGCTGCTCTGCCCAGAATTGGCTTACCGTCTCTTTGGTAGCGCCTGCAGCGACCAATGGCCTGCGATGTGGCTCAATCTTGGCAGCCCGGCGATGCTCATCAGCCCGGATGCCCACAATAGCCATGTTCTCGCCATCCGACCGCTTCTCAACGTGTCCTATTGACCATAAGTAATTGGCGATTGTGCGTATCTTTAGCTCAATCGTGCAGAACCGGGCGACAGGGTTCGGTAGATATTTCTTGGCATGAATCAACGCCTCAAACGGCTCGCCGTCCCGGGCGGCTGTCTCAAAATCAACAACCTTCCACCTATCCTTAGTTTTCTCTGCCCATTGGTACTCTAGCCAGACGATAGGCACGTTCCACTCTTTACTGCATCGGTCAACAAATCGCAGCGTTTCTTCTGCTTCCTTGCCCGTATTAGCAAAGGTCACGATGCAGTCATCGGGTAGCCCGTCATTGGCTTCGATGAACCGCCACAGCATATAGGCGCTAGTTCTGCCCCCTGAGAAGCTGATGCAAGATGGCTCACTTAGCTTGAATGTCATACGAATCCCTCCAGATCGCAAACCTCAGTGTATCACGCAATCCCTTGTAGGTTACGGCGTATAGGGTCACCCCAGTTACTAGTCTCACGGTGACCGACCGCCAGATACCGGAATGCATCAGCACTGTGGCTCGACCAATCGTGTGCCGGTCTGCCCTTCCACACGCGATTGTTGTCATCATATTCGCGGTGGTACGCTCGTAGCGCGTCGATCAGGTGACTGCACTTCTCAGCATCAAACCAGCACGTTGCCAGCAGCGACCGCGCCGCCTGTATCCCGTCATCCACATTCAGCTGCGGGGCGATTTGGATATTGTTTAGCCCTAGTGATTGTAGGGTTTCTAGTCGTGACTTCCCGGACCCTAGCTCCCGGACCCGGACATCATGCGGCAGGATGTGCTGATCGTAGATGTAGCCCTTACTCTGCAGCACCCTAACGTAGTGGTCTAAGCCCACGCCAGAAGCCTCGTAGTGGTCGATTACCCGGGTCTCTGGCCCTACCTTCTGGCAGAACACGATCGCCGTTGTGTCGCCTATCCCCAAGTCCCACGCCGTGATCACAGGTATCCGGGTCTCATACGGGACCGCGGTGATCCTGCTTTGTGCGTTGGCGTCACGCATCTCTAGCGAGTAATACGCGCCCTCATGGTGGGTTAGGAATGAGCCTTCCCAGATATGATCATAGTTCTCTGGGCGCTTCTCAAAGTCATTCTGGCGCACAAGCTCCAGCACCTTGGGGAAGTATGGGTTGTCACGCCAGTTGATCTCTACGATCTTGCTGCTTGCCGGGGTATCGGCCCGGAACCGCTGGTGAGTCGCTGATAGGTTGCTCTCGGGGTTCCACGACACCCATAGCTCAGAGCCTTCCTCGCGGATTGTGGGGTCCAGCTTGTCCCACGCCATGCCTGACACGGTCTCAGCCTCATCTACCCAGCACAGAAGGATACGGGCCTTAGACTTAATGCTGTCAAGGTTCCTCCGCAGCCCAGAAAAGGTGAACTCAATGTTGCCGTCCCGGGACCGTATGTATCGCTCACCGACCTCATAGTAATCAGCCAGCCAATCATACGTCTTGATTGCCCCGGCGACCTCCTCAAACGAGCTATCGCCAAGGCTGTTCATGAACTCCCGGGCGCATAGGATCTGACCCGAGCGACCCTCACTGCCCCATATGTAGCCTCTGACAGCAGCCATGATTGCAAATGAGCGGCTCTTCCCAGAGCCACGACCACCATAAGCGCAACGATAGCGCGCCTCACCAGCAAACAACTCTACCAGCTTCGGGGGTAATTCAATCGTCGCTATATTCGTCATCGGGCAACCGGGGTATCAACTCTATTACCGTAGGCGACATACTGCCGTCACTTGTCGTTAGATCAACCTCAGTGGCCTTCAGCTTAGGCTCAGTGTACGCGGCGATCTTATCCCATGCGTCTATGCTGGCCTTGATATCTGCCGTCTCCCCGGTCTCTGCTATGCCATGCAGCCTAACGGCCTGCTCTGCCATACGCATGATCGGATGGAAGTCATCCCCATACATATCCTGCAGCCGGGTTAGCAGAAACTTCTTGTTGCGATTTGGTACGCCGCGCCTACTCACTCTGAGATCAACTCACTGATATCCAAAAACAATTCTGAACGCTCCGGGTGCGGAACTGATGCAGCCCACCACTCACCCTCAATAGATCCGCAGTGGATTGCGCCGTCCTGTATATCCCTAATGTCCATAGGGTAACTCTCAACACTACCGTCTGAGAACGCCACCATGTAAGTGCCTTCCGCATCTGGCATCTCGCCAAACTGGACCGGATACCATTGTATCGACACTAGCTGCTGCATCCCCTTTCCCCTGATAGGTGACGTAGGTGATCAAATACTACTCTCTATGAGTTAAATGGCCCCTTTCGTATCTGATCTATAAACGATGCTACGCCTCACCGCCGGAGGGAGGGGCCGGAGTCCTAAATCCCTGTTCCCTATATTATCGCTCATTGTCCGGCTTCTTTAAAGCGGCAGGGCAGCGCACTATCTCAAGCGGTGGCGTGTCTGCCTCCCTTAGCGGCTTAACGGATAGGTCACTCATGATAGCCATATCCTCGCCCCAACGCTCTGCCATCTGAGTCGCAGCCTGCAGCGCGATCTTTACATCTTCATCCTGCCACGGTGAGACATACATACTAAATCTCCCAGAACTCATACGTCCCGCCCTCTAATGGCGCTGCGTACAAGAACCTGTCTGTCTTGAGGTAAAGCATTGCTTGGTGGTTGCCATGATTGCCTCGCTTTGCCGAGCCTACACTTACCCGGCCCAACCCTTTCTCTTTCCGTAACGCCACGCTTGCCAAGAAATTGTATTTCGCCAGCCGCTTATCTCCCTCCAGCCTGCTCTCATCAAAAAAGAATGATGATTCTCTAACCCGGGACATATTAGATGGCAGTACCGGCGGTTTGGCTTTTTCGTTTAGCATTTCCTTGCTTGTCTTTAGCCCGCAGCAAATAGATAAACCACCAACTAGATGGTGACCAATTTCATCCGTTGTCGCATTTGCTTCATAGCCCATCGCAGTCTGCCTCATCATAATTGGGCCACGCTCCTCGGGCTACGTTGTCGCAGTAAACCTCATGGGCCTTCACCGCCTCGACGTAATCACCATCACCCACATAGCCATAAGCCAACGTAAGTACAGCCAACACAGCAAACCAAAAATAATGCTCGGGTATATCTCTAAATATTTTCATCATGCCCTCCGTCAGACATTTTACAGATTATTTCCCGGTAACCCCGGGCGGCTTCCATTTGCTCTAACGACTCGCTAATGAACTCAAACTGCTTGCCCATCAGGTAGCGCAGCCGCATTACCTCAACCGCCAGAGACATCTGCTCATCTGGCAGCAATGACTTCCAGTTGTACTTGCCGCCAATAAACGTCTCAAGGCGCTCATCTGTTACAGGTTCAGTCGAATGGAATGCCATGCTGCTCTATCCACCTCTCGTCTTTGTACTCTGGTGACTTCTGTAGTGTACGAAATTCTTGTACCAAGTCACGCATTAAATGCTCATCATCCTCTAGCCGGGTGATAAGCGAAAAGCATAGGGCGCGGTACGCCTTGTACTTTGCCCTATAGTGTTCTGCCTCAGTCATAAACTCTCTACTTGCTGTATCCGCTGGCCTATCCACCGCATGACGGGTACAGCCATCGAATTGCCTAGCGCCCGGTAACGCGGACCATCTGGGCATTTGTCTGCTGGCTTCCCGCGATACGGGATCTGGGTGAAGCCGTCAGGGAATCCCTGCAGCCGCTCGCACTCCGTTGGTGTGATCCTGCGGACCCGCAAGCCATCTGTATGAATCGCGTCAGCCTCTACTCGCTCGTTTCCTGTACGACTGAATGGAGGGCCAGTTGTAACAGCGGGAGCAACTTTTTGCCCCTCTTCTCTGCGCGGCGGAGAATCCCCGCACAAGCCTTGGCGCTCAAGAAGTACCGCTGCGGAACGCCTCCAATCTCCAAGATATCCGACAACGAACACACGCTTGCGGCGCTGTGGGACACCAAAGTACTGAGCGTCAAGTGTTCTGTAGGCGAACCCATACCCGAGTTCTGCCAGCGCCCCGAGGAAGGAACCAAAGTCCCGTCCTCCGTTCGATGACAAGACGCCGGGTACGTTTTCCCACACCAGCCACTTGGCAGCCTTTCGTTCAGCAAGCCTAAGAAATTCGAGGGACAAGTTGCCACGATCATCATCCATTCCGCCTCTGAGTCCGGCGATGCTGAATGATTGGCAGGGTGTTCCCCCCACAAGAAGGTCGATTGCTCCATATTGGTCCGCTCCGATTGTCGTGAAGTCACCATGTAGCGGCACATCAGGGTAGTGATGCTGGAGTGCCGCACGAGGGAAGTCCTCAATATCTGAAAAGAATGCTGGCTTCCAGCCTAGAGGATGCCACGCCATCGTAGCCGCCTCTATGCCGGAGCATACTGAGCCGTATCTCATAGCAAAGCCGCAACCTGATCAATGCCATGCTGTACGCTTTCGCCTACATCAACCGCTGACATCGCAAGCCCTAGCCCTTCGGGGTACTCAAGCTGTTTGGCAACGTGTGCCTGCAAATCCTCTAGCTCTTGCTGGAACGGAGGTGTGGTGCTGAACATCGTCATGCCGCCATCACCTTTATTCTCAACAAAAACTTGACCTCCGCTTGGCGTGGCAATTACGGCCTCCCAACAAATACCTCGGGATGTCTCCATCTCGTCCAGCTTGGTGCAAACGTAATTATTCAAGTTCATCAGCACGCCTCCAATTCAACTAAGTCCAAGAATCCAAACTCATTGAGAGAGTCTGGATTTTTGAATCTAGGATCGTCAGTGCGTAGCTGGCGGAGAGTAGGAACAGCCAACTCTTTTGCGGTGTAGCTATCCCAGAAGTCGCTCACATTAGAGCCGTCTTCATTTTTGTATGGAACATATACGCCAAGCGTAATCCAGCATTCGGCTGACCGAGCGCGCTCAAGGCGTCCATACCATGTTGCACCCATTATCGGCTCGTCGAACTGGAACAGATCGCCCTCTTGCCAGCTTGATCGCTTCTGTACTTTGCCGTTGCGTCTCATATCTATACCCTCCAAGGTATGTGTTAATTGATACTACAAGACAGATAGTACACCAATCTGTGTACGTGTACACCCCTTTTTGCTAATTAAATGACACTAATTTGTAGTCGGGATCTGCCTCTAATTTCTTGAGTTCTTCCCTGTAATGCTTGGCTATCTCTCGCCGCAGCGCCTCGTTAGTCTTCATATGACCCCGCGCCTTCTCACGCAGTATCGCCATATGTCCCTCGCCCAGCGTCTGCTCTAACCAATCGTGGAACGCTACTGGGTTCTCAGTAAAGTAACGGTGGCTGCTATGGGTTAGGCTAACTGCATTATCAAGGGACCATCTTAGGATCTTAGCCCGGCGTCCGTAGATGTGGGCGCACTCTAATACATCAGTCCTACCAGTGTGCAGGCACTTGCCGTCCCTCGCCCGGACTGCCTTGCTAAACCAGATGTCTGCAGCGTCCCTCTTAACCGCCATCAGTGAACCTCTTTGCTCGCGTCACTTATGATGAACTCCATCTCACCCTCTAGCTCTTCTAGCTCGCAGCACAAGCAGGTCAGCCACACCCGGGTAAAGTCTTCCAGATTAACATCTACCGTAATGCCATCGGGCCATGTGTCGGTGTAAACGTCAGTCAGGTTTTTGTTTGTCGTGTTTGACATCGCCCCGCCAACAGCCGTGGTTAGGATCGCAACTTCGCCCTTGCCCATAGGCATCTTGAATACCGGGATCATGACCGCGGCCTCACTGTAATCCTACCCACTTCACCATCGGTCTTGTGGTAGGTAATAACCTTTGCGCCCCTTCGGCTGACCCAGCCGCCGCGGGCTGCATACGCATCTCTACCGCTTAGTGTTGGGTGCATCTCAGCGATTGCACCGCCATCTTCCACGACTCGCTCATGGTGGAAGTGACCAGAGTGTATGTAGCAGGATTCACTTCGCCCCCACATAGACCTAAACCTTGGCTCGCTTGCAAACAGCTTGTGCAGCTGCGCCAGCTTTACTTTATGGCCGTGATGAAAGCCGAGCATCGTCTCGCCATGCAGGTAAGCGTAGTAAGGGAAATCGTTATCAATCACCTCAAGCCGGGCGTCATCGGCAAACAGGTGTTTGATGTGCTTCCGCAGCCAGATGCTACCCGAGATGTCGTGGTTGCCCTCAGCAGATATCACTACAACCTTCTCAAACTTCCGCAGCATCATAGTGACGGCTTCAGTCATAACAGACATCGCCATCTCTACCAGCTTTCCGTAGCGGGTGTCGGCATCCAGAATATGTCCCGACTGTGGCGTGACGCTCAGTATTCCATCCCAGTGCAAGAAGTCCCCAAGCTGACACAACACTCCCGTGCCAGACTTTGGTGACGCCTTGATCATGTCGTTAATAGAATTTAAAAAGACATCCCGGGCGATCTTCATATCCCAATCATCGCCGGTCTCTGCTTCATAGGCGTACATACCCAAATGAAAATCGGTGATGGTCACCAGCGTTAGCAAATCTGAGTCGGTAGACTTAGGCGCTGCAGCTGGCTTAAACCTAGGTAGCCCCTCTTGCGCCGCCTCTAGTCTCTCAATGAGGATTTCAAACTGGCGCTGCTCATCTGTCTGAGACTTTACCCACTGGCGCACCGGGTTGCCATCTTCATCGTAAAACGTCGAGACGCCTTTGATTTTATGACCGTCAGGCACCGGGTGCAGCCAATCGTTTTCGGGGCTATAGCCTTGGCGCTTCGCTTTGTTCCTTACCGCCCTCAAATGTTCTTTTAGAGAACTGCGCGTCATGTTCATGACTACGGCGGCTTCATTCTGCGAAAGACCATCCTCTAAAACCAGCCTAACTGCATCGTTTTGTTTTTTTGTAGAGCAAAATTGAAGCAATGGGTGAGTCATATCATCCCCCTTTAAGTTTCATGTACTCCGAATCTTGTGGACAGGTAAGGCGAACGCCGTGATCTAGCGCCCACTCTAAAACACCATCCATGAACTCCATCATCTCCCCGCGGTCTAATCCACTAGTCTCTCGTACCTGCCCGGCTATAACCGTGTTGTTAATTTGCCGGTCTTCGGTTCCTAACAATTTGTATTTTATCAGTTCTTTCATGCGATCTTCATTTATATCTGCACCCCGGGCTGCAAAGTGTTCAGACATCTCACGACACCAAACATGAAACAATGCATTCTGGGACAGAGATCGCTTCGGCCTGTACCGCTTTACTTTCCACTCAACTGGGTACTCCCAGTTCCATTCGCTCTCCAGATACTTCTGAAAAAACTCAATGCGCTGGCGCAGCTGCTGCTTGTCCTTTACTAACCAAAACTCACTCATAGTTTCCCTCATTCCCTCAATGGGTCGTAATAGATCGTGCTTGATCTTGAACGCATCCGCTCTCTCCCGGAACGGGCCATCAGGATCGCCTTTCTTTACCTTCCTGCACAGCCGGTCAAAGTCGTGTTTCCACGCCCAGCCGACCATCTCAGTTTTGCCTGACTTCATGTTGCTACTACAAAAAACGTAGGCATCAACTGGGTAGTCAATTTGTGACGCCTCAACATGAGCGTCATGGTGCGCTTGTGGCGACACATTCCGCTGCTTAGTCTTCACATCAATCTTTATGCCGCAGAACTCTAAGTCCCACAAGCATCCAATATTTGACTCTGACACCCTGTTTGCGGCAAGCGCATCCCGGACAAGTAGTTCTGCCGCCTTCGCAGTCTGGTGACGCCCGGGGTCATTTACCGCGATAGACGCGCCATTGCTCCAGTTACGCATTAGCCTGCTCAATCAGAATATCTATATAGTGACGGGCTTTCTCCAAATCTTGTATACCGCCCTTTACCTTGTACCTTGATACATATTTGATGACCGCGTGTTCGCATATACCTAAATCATTTTGCAGCGCGTACTCCAGCGGCTGTATCTTCATGGTTTTGTAGTGGCTCCCGCCGACCTGCTCCGAATCCCATTTCATCTTTGGCTCCTTGGTAAATCAACTCTGATACTGGTGGCTGACTCTGACCGCTTGAACGTCTGCCCGGGACCATCGAACAAAGCGATAGTGCCTTCCCAGTAATGATGGCGCTGCTTGGCGACCACTAGCCGCTGGTCAACGCCTTCTGCCAACTCTGCGGTCTCGCGCTCACTGAGCATCATCCCATCCTCGCGCTTACGTTTTGCCATAGCCCGCAGCTTGTTGTGCCAAGTAATGATTAACAAGTGCGCCTGATCGGTGATAGTGCTGCCACCCCGGACATCAAACCGCGTAGGGATATACTCATCTCCGCCCTGCTGCGGCTTGCGTACATGGTGGACAATGGCGATGTGAACCTTGAGCGCCTCAGCCATCCCAATGAGTTGATTGAAGAACAAACGCTCCCGCTCCGGGTCATCAGTCACGCCCATGAATTGCAGGTTATCTAGCGCAATAATCTTGACCCCCCGCTTCGCCATCGCAGCAACGCAACCGAGCGCCTGCAGCGGAGTGACCGATCCAAGCGCCCGATACCACCAGATGCGCCCGCGGCTCCACTCCATAAAATCCTCAGCAAAATGCATTGCCACCGTGTCCACCGCGGCTGCTTGCTTGCACATCATTTTCGCAGTGTCCTGTAGCCGCATCTCAAACGATGCCAGCCCGACAGGGTGATACTGAGCAGCGTGTACCAGTATCTGACTCAGTAGTGTGCTTTTCTTGTGACCGTTGATGCCAGCCCAAACGCTAACCTCTGACTCACGCAGCCGCACCTTGTCATCTGTGTTGGGAAACGGCAGCGGCGTCCCGGTGGTGCCAGTTGGAACCTCTATACCCTCTAGAAACTCATCCTTAAAGGCGTCAATCCCGACAACGTCTAGCTCTTCGACTTGCGCGTAAATGTCTTGCAAGTCTTTATCAGTAAAGTCTTCCACTTCCCTCCGGGGAATCCGATTCATACTAAATACTCCGCTTGTTGATTACCTCGCTGGCGTTTCTTCTCCCGGGTATTCCACCCAGCAGCCGCCTGCACCCAATTGCTCATCTTGCTACGCCCAACCATCCAGTTCTTAGACTCATAGAAATGGAAAAATGACTCTGGGTCTACGAATAAATACCCGCGCTCTTTACAGGCGGCAGCAATTTCTTCCAGAGACGGCGGGACAAATCGTTTTGATTTGGACCCCTTTTTATCTCTTCTAGTCTTATCTAATCTAATCTGCTCTGACTCAGTCATGATAGTGTCATGACTTTTCTTCGGCTCCTCCTCAGCTACGTCCTTCAACCTGCTGATTAGCTTACGCATTTCTGGATTTCCGGTCATTGATGAATCCAGCCTTCTGGCTATTTTTAGGCAGGTTATGATGCCGCCGTCATTCTCAAACAAATCCAGATTGACCATAAACGCCATCATCTCGTTTACCTTAGTCACTGAGATCCCGGTGTCGTGTCCGATAATTTCCGCGTCATGCTCTAGCTCAAAAGTGTACTTGTCGGGACTCACATCTCCCGCAATAAGCTCAACGCAATACCAGTACAGGCCGTACCCCTCCATGCCGTAAGCCAGCATCAGCCGCTTCAGCTTCGCATCCCTGTGCGCGTCAGTATCATGCTTTACCCACTTCACCGGACGCCCCCCTTACCACTGTGTCCACAAACTGGTTTTGACGCCCGCCGCGCTTTAGTGCTTGGGCATACCGCAGCTTGTCCTCCCGGGACAGCGTTTGGCCTGTCTTCTTAGCGTGTTCAGCAAGCTCCACCACAAAGTCCTCGACAGAGGCTCTAGATGGCCCCCTGAGCGATTTATAGTGCTGGTCGGTGTCAGGGTATAGGGCTTGCCAATCCAGCCCTACGGACGCTAGAACGTCGATTGCGCCGCATCCGGCGTAGCAGTTAATTAAGACCCTGCCGTCTTCTAGCTCCGTCACTGACAGCGAGGGGGAAAGATCCCCGTGCGCCGGGCAGGTAGCCATCCACTTCCCGCTGCCGGTCTTCTTGTACTTCTGGACGCGATCCAGAATATCTTGCGCTGACATAAACCCCTCCTATAGTGGCTCGTAGTCACTGAAAAACTCAGGTACACCTATCTCCATTGCAGAACAAAAATCTTCCACAACGCTAACCTTAACAGTCTTTGCGTTGCGCCATCTCACCACCTGATTAGGGTGTTCATCCATGAGGCGGGCAAGTGCGCGGGTGCTGACCCCGCGCTGATCTTGCAACGCCCGGATGCGCTTACCTACATCCATGCGATCCATAGCAAACTCCTAAAATGGGATGTCATCAGATACCGGCTCTACCTTAGTTTCCTGCTTGTTCTCAGGCTCCCAAGTGTCCAGCTTTGCGTAACCCTTCCCGGCCTTGCTAACCAACATATCCATGTTGATCCACTCAGCACCTTGGTTGGCTTTTAAATACTCAGCCATCCACTCACGAAATTGCGCTACGTTGATTGACAGCTTGCCGATAACAAAATCCGGCTGACCGTCACGCTTCTTTGGGTATAGACCACCGATTAACTCACTATCCATTAATAATCTCCTTACGTGCTGCGTTTACTTCATTTGAGCGTAGGTACGCCCTCTCTTCTGTGGTGAATACACCACCCTTTGATGGAGCCAGCCACAACGCCTCTTTCTGCGCGTCACTTAACTCCAGCCATGCCTCCGCAAATGCGAGGGCATCTTTTTCCACAAATGCCGCCTTCATGTAAGAGACGGTTTGCCAATCATTTCTCACGGCTTCATTGTGGGCCATGAGTGTAGCGACTTGGGAAGAAACCTGCTCATCAATGTTTTGCTGCGAAATGGCGTTGGCAACTTCGTCTGCTGAGGCAAATTCAGTACCGGCAAAGCCGCAAGCTGCGAGGCTTCTGCCGATTGCTGACGTTTCCGCATTTTCCATTGCACTTGTCTTGTTGATCTTAGATGCCGCCCGTTTCTCCTCCGCATAACCTGTCCCTCTTATGCGCTGGTCCTGATCTAGCACCAACGCCTTCATCACAACAGTTTCATCATCAGCGGAGACAAGCTCGGTCACAATAGACCACTCTGGATACTGCTCGTTAAACTCCGCTACCCGTAACGCCACGGTCTTGTACTCCCGACCATGAATCTTTACCACTCCATCTGTCATACCATCGTCCTCCGATCTTGCTCTTGCTCATGCCAGTACCGAGCGCCGTACCCAGCAGAATATGCTCGGTCATCGCCGGTAGCTGGCTTCCCTTCCTTACAATCCTGCCAGCCCAATACAAACTGGCTGACATCAAACAGCGGCCTGTTGCGGTAGTAACTATCAACGTACTCCTGCAACTCACTCTCTAGCTCAGACATACATCTCCTCCAGCGTCTCAACGACATCCTCTGCATTCAAAATCTTGTAATTAAACCATGTGCATTTGCGGACGGTGTACTCAACTTCTTCGACCAAAGTTTTGTTGCCCCACGCCTCATCAATGTAGCAACCGCCATTAATATCGTATTGCGCGTCAATGTCGTGCGGATCAGCCATCACCCAACAGCCTTGCTCTTCAACATCTACTATTCGAGCGCCGTTAATAATGTCCTGATATTCAGAGGCAGGCTCGTAGTCAATCCATATGGCAATCATTGGTCTGACTCCTTCATAAAGTCGCGCAAACGGTAAAGGTGGTCAAGGTCTAACTTACGGGCATTGAGGTAGCCGTCAAAATACTGCCACTGTTGTGGTGACCGCTCGCGGTCAATCGTATTCATAAAGTCGCCATCGGTCTGAATGGACTCTTGGATCAAGTCAATGATGTGTGCAACCAAATGCCGCGCACCGTTTAGCTGATGCTTGGCAACCTCCTGCTTTATGCTGGTTTCTATTAAAGAGTTTTTTACTAACTCTGCCGTAGCCAACTCTGCTGCTTGCTCAAATGCATTTTTCATAAAGACCTCCTAGCCTCGCTTTGATTTGAATGGTGTAAGATATCGTTTCTCAGAGACGGGCTTGCGCTTGCGCTCTCCGGTAGCAAAGCGAACGGACATCCACTTGCTGCCCTCCTTCTCTATCCACGCAACACAAGTACCGCGATCAGTTTTGTACCAGCAAGGCTGAAAGCCCCGGTTGATTACCTTTCGATAGGTCCACTGCATAGTCATTCCCTCCGTAGGAATATTCACCACAGAAGACAGATTACCACCTTTTAGTGTGCAGTGCAACAGTTGTGTGTGCGCTTAGTATGACCAGACGGTGGGGCCGGGACGGTCATTACACCAATCCAGATGGATAAAGCGGCTATCGCCTTTCTGATTGACGCCCACCCGGGGGACGCCATGTGCAAATGCTACGCGCAGGACCGTATGGGCAAGTCCACGGTCAACCGCTAGGTCAACCGCCTTACCTGTAGTGTGCGCCCCGGGCTTACTCTTGCGTTTTTCTATGGGATGCTGAGTGCAGCGATAACCACTAGAAACGGGAAGAGGGAAGCCGCAATCGTGGCGAATGCTATTGAGTATTGATAGCGCATCGTCGTCAAAGCGATAGATGTTGCAGCCGCATCTGCAGCGCAACTCATCCTCAGAAAAATAATTCACGTTTTGTTTTGTCTGACCTGAGTGACTATCTTTTCGCCCGACCGGGCAACAACGTATCCGCCCAATCCGATCTGCAAAAGTGTCCACGCTTCATCACGCAGCGGGTTTGGAAGCCACCCCAGAGAATCCCCTACCGCTAGGGCAAGGAAGGTGAGCATTGTAATGGGTCGCCACGTTGCTGTCACCCAGTGCTCTGATTTTGCTTCGGCTTGCACGATCCCGGCCTTAGCTTGCAATGCTTCAGTTTCGTAATCAAAGACTCGTTGCATCGCGGCAGCTTGTACATCTAGCAGATGGCCTTGCGCCTTTAACCGCTCTTCTTCTGAGGTATGAAGCTCATCAATTAACTCTGCGGCTGGCTTGAATATTCCAGAGATCAAGTCGGTTATTGATAGCATTAACTTTTGTCTGCCTTGTCATCTAGCTTTTCTAAAATTTTGTCCAACTTGTCTTTTATGTCTTTTATTTCTCTATCATGGGCTTGCCGGGCCATGTCCGTTTCAGTGCGTAAAACTGCTAACTGAGTAGAGTGGTCTTGCTGCCGTACAAACATTAGCCAGAGAAACCCGGCTATTGGCATAACCACCCATCGCAAAACAGTCTCTAAAACGTCCATCTAATCAGCACTCTTTAAAAATGCAGACGCCCGCCTCACTTCGGCTTGGTGCGACTTGCGGCAGTGATCTTTTTCTAACAGAAAAAAAATGGCGTCCACTAAAAACAACATCTTTCCCCAAAACCAGTGCCGCCTCTCTCGATAGCTTCTCCCTGATAACGACTCGTTAGGGTTTTCGCTAAGAAAAATAACAACATTAATTAACTGAGATAATGCATCACCACAGCGGCGGAGATAAGCGCCAATCCCAAGAAACCAATCACCACTGCTACCATCAACGCGCCACATAATAAAATTCCTTCTACCGCCTTTAGTTGCAAGTCACTACGACTTTGTTGTTTGAATCTGTGGTGATGACGCAACCGCTATCCTTCATTATTTCCTGCATAATCAGGTCGCTTTTGTTGAGGTAACTCAGCCAATCTTCGTTGGTTTGGTGGATGCCCATCATCCCTTGAATGCCCAAATTTTCAGCAGTCTCTAAACCATTGGTGCCGAGAGTCACAAGATTGTTCATCCCGTTGGTTCCAAGACTGTAAAGGTTGTTCATGCCAGTAGTGGCGATAGCTGTATTGGCGTCAAAGCCTGCTGTAGCCGTATCAACGATGTTATCCATGCCCGTGACACCAAGGGTCACCATGCCATCAATAAACGGTGTGTAGTCAACATTCCCTAGCGCCTCATATCCGGCGGCTGCGGAATCAACAAACGCGCCATAGAGCGCCTGATTGTCTTTTGATTCAGCGGCGACCCGGGCAAGGTCAGTCTTGCTACTGTATCGGGCCATTGTCTTAGCCGAGTCAGCCTGCATCCACATCATGCCAAGAGACGTTACTGGGGACGCTAGCACAGACGCCCACTGGATAGCCTCGGACTGCTGCGGCATGGGCTGTATCGTCTGCGTCTGAGTTAATGCCAGAGCCATGACCGCTGCACTAGCCGCCTGCCCGTCACCGCTTGCTGCGATCTTAGATAACGCCTCAAACTTTGCCTGATGCGCCGCGGAACTAGCTTCAGCAGCCTTTTGGACCGCCTCGTAATACTGGCTAGTTGACCCGGCGCAGCCGGTTAGTACCGCAACACAAAAAACTACAAGAAACTTTTTCATTAGTATCGGCCCTCCCATACTCTTAGTTTGTCAAAGTCACCAGACAGCATTTTTTTCTTAATTACCTCTTTGCAAGCCTCGGTGTCATCCCACGTTAGCCCGGCCTCTTTTAGCCACTCAGCCATAAGGTGCATGGGGATAACCCCGGCTAATCTGTTTTCCCCGGTTGTCCCAACATTTGCCTCGCGCAGCTGGCTCGCCAAATCTAAGTAAGGCGTGTTGGCGTGAGTTTTTTTAACGATCACCTTGTCTTCGGCGTCATCAAAAATAATCTCTTCTTTAATCTTCATATTGCCTCCAGAGAATTAGAAAGGGGGGGCGAACCCCCCCGGACCACTTATGAGGTGGTGTTGTCAGCAATGATGCCGCTGGCCTTTTCATTTTTGCATACCAGTGACAGCTCAGTTACAACCTGTCGCTTCTGGTAATCGCCGTCCTTAGCGAGTGCCTCGTTCTTAGTAGGACGCAGCATAGCAACGCACCACATATCGTCTTGCATGATAAATACATCACGCGAACGATTCTGTCGAGACGGTACAAACGTAACCTCGCCCCAAGGGGTCAGGTAAACAGCAAGATAGTTGCTGACCTTTCCGCCTTCGGCAGAGATTTGCGAACGCTGGTTGTTGTTTCCAGCAAACGCAAGCGCCTTAGTCATCTGGAATGCACTCAAGTAGCACGTTTGGGGTGTGCCGCCTGACTCCCAGATTGACTGCATAACAGCGTCAAACTTAGTCTGTGAGAACGCAGTAGCAGTACCATCGTCAGTACGCGCATCAGTACCGTCACCCGTAGGGTTGGCTCCTGAGTTGCCGCTTTGGAGATCGACGTTAGTAATCAGCCAAGAAGGTGCGCCAGCAAACTCACGCGCAGTAGTGGCGTTGCCAGCTACCCGGGCGTTGTTGTCAAACAAAGCCTTCTCAATGTCTAGCTTCTGCTCTTTAGCAACCTTGAGGGTCTGGTAGGCCATTTCCTTGGATCGCCCAGCTTTATCTAACCCATCATCAGTCCCGGGGATGATCACCGAGTTCTTGAAGATTTGGGTGTAGTTGCCCCGGCGAACCGTAGCAGTGCGGGCTTCCGCGGTTGTCGCATCGCCTTCGATGTGAGCGTTTGCTCCGGCGGCGCGCAGCGCGTCTGTCTGCCACTCATGGTAGGTGTTGGTTGCCTTTACCTTAGCGCAGGCTGAGTAGAATGGAGTTTCTTCGGGCGATACGTCATAAATGACATCGCTGAGATCCTCGCGGATTCCGACAGCATCATAGCTGTCAAATGTGTTGGATGGTTGTGCCATGATAAATTACCTCATTTAAGGATTAAATTAAGAGCGTCATCAATGCTTCCGCTCTTCTTTAGTTTTTGTCGAGTTTGTCGCTCGGCGTCTGTACTGGATCGCATCTTTTTAGCGCCTGCCTTTACCGTTCGCTTTGCCTTTGGCTTCGCTTTGGTAACAGCCTGCTTTTTGCCTGACACTAACTCTTGGTACTTGATGGCGTCGTTCAATACTCGTATTGCCCGGTGATCCATGACCTGACCAATTTCATTTACATCGTAGCCATAAATCTCTTGCCCCATCGTCACAAGACGGTCTCGGGCTTGAGATGCTGTGTCTGGCTCTGCAAACTCTGGCACTAATGCTTTCAGCGTTTCCATTTCACGCTCTAAATAAACGCGCTGTGCGTACTGCTCCGCCTGACCCTGCTGATGCACTACCTGCTGCAGCTGCCCGATCTGACCGTCATACGCTGTTTTAGCCTCATCATATTGCATCTTGGCTTCCATATAGCCTATGGGGTCGCTGTCAAAATGCTCTTTTGATGGTGCTATTGGTGCTTGAGGCAGACCGCTCTGTGCTGTTTGCAACAGGTAGCCAATCTGCTGGCGCTCATTTAAAAGGTTTGCGTACACCTCTTCTGCTTGCTTACGCGCAGCAGCGGCTTCTTGCATTCCCTTTTGGACATACTGCTGACCACTGTATCCTCGCTTGAGATCCTCAAGGCTTACCTGCACTTCCGTCCCGTCAACTTTGACGGTGTGTAGTGGCGGGGCCGGGACATCATCGTCTTCTGGGCCTTCGTATTCGTCCGACTGTGGAACCTCTCGCTCCTCATCATCAGGATCTTCAGAGTCTTCCACTTCTTCAAACTCAGCCTCTACTGCATATTCGGCTTCGTCTTCTTCAACTGCCTCGTTCTCCACCTCTTCGGCTTCTGGTTGCGGGGCAAGTAAACCTTCTACGGCGCTATCGAAACTATTAAGTTCAGTCGTATCCACGGTACTGAGTCCTCATTTACGTTTTTTGTCGTAGATCGCCTCATCTTGCAAAATATGGGCAATGCGATCCTCGATCTTGTTTAGCGCCTTTACTATCGTATGCGCCTCCGCCCGGTCTTCATCAGAAGAGTACGGGTTAAAAAAGATATCACCCTGATCCTTTTTAATGTCATCGATAAGGTCCGTAAAAGCCTCATCGCGTTGCAGCCGCCTTACGCCAGCCGCTTTGTCTTTTATGTTCATCTAGGCAATGCCTGCATTTGCTTAATTCGCTCAACATCTAAAGCGGTGCCATACTTACCTAAAATCTCTGCCGCATTAACCAGCAAGTCTTGATCCATTTTATCACGGGCCAAGTCATCGTCTGCAGCGGCTTTTTGGGCATCCAGCTGCATTTTAAACTGGTCTTTCTGGGACTGCGCCTGCAACTTAGCCATGTCAGTCTGGGCCTTGGTCTGAGCCTTCATTTGTTCCGCTTGCAAGTATGCCTGCGTTTGCGGGTCTCCCTGCTGGCTCTGCTGCTGCGCCGCTTGCTGCTGTTGCTGCATCATTTGCTGCTCAACCTGCGGGTTCATTGGGTTGAAGTACCGGGTACTGTTGCGGATGCCATTTAAGGCAAGCATATCTGCCAGCGTGTTGCGTACCTGCGTAAGCGTCACTATCCCATTCTGCGGCCCGTACTGGCCTAGTATCTGCTGCTGAACTTGGAACGCTTGCATGAGTGCAGCCAGCTTCTGCTCTTCCTGACCTGTACCCAGACCCACGTTTACGGTCACATCCATAGTGACGTTCCATGACCGCGGGTCTACCGGGACATAATCAGCACCAGCTAGGCGCATCATCTGCTCTTCTTCTACATTTTCATGCATAACTTTCAGCATGAGAGTAAACATCTTCCGCATACCGCCTTCTGCAAGGTTGCGAGCCATGACTTCAATCTGTCCGGCCTGCGCCTGCACTGTCGCTTGTACTGCCGCTGCGGTAGTGTTCTGCAGCGCATCTGGTGAAAGACCAGTAGACGCCTTAGTAACGCCAGTTTTGTTCTCAATCTCTTGATCCATGTACTGGATCGCACCTAGCGTCTGCCCAGCGATAAATGGCACGGCTTGAGTCTGGATAGCCCCAGCTTGCTTCACGCGAATAACGCCACCAATTTCGTTATTGAGCAGGTCATCAATGTTTACAGCGCCATCAACAATCTCAATCCGCGGGCTGTTGGTAAGCGCAACATTATCCAGCACTCCCCGGATCATAGCCGTAGATGCGTCTTGATCATTAATGATTAAGTCTGCAATAGAGCGCCCGTAGAATGTATGAGGCTCTGGGTCTACCTCAAAGGCGGCAAACGGAACGTGAGAGCAGGCCATGTAATCTAATAGCTTGTACTTGGACCCGCCAAGAGTGACCTTCTGCAGCGTTGGTATGCCCGAGCCAGAAACGTCTATCTTCATATAGACTTCCGTTACTGCAACCAGCCTCATAGCGGGGTCTTTTATGTTGTCATCCGTATTATCATCTTGGTAACCACTGCGCTCAAACTCTTCCGCTTCCGAGAACGTGTCTGACTGCCGCAGCCCTTGTAAATCTTTTACATC
>Ga0181401_1000065_pt1 | contig 36086 bp, 54 predicted proteins | sample 24SPOviralmetaG_FD_130130 | JGI IMG/M metagenome (GOLD analysis project Ga0181401, IMG submission 130130) | Marine viral communities from the oligotrophic San Pedro Time Series (SPOT) site, San Pedro Channel, CA, USA - 24 SPOT_SRF_2011-07-20 | ecosystem: Environmental > Aquatic > Marine > Strait...
CGGAACAGAATGAATATTTATTTAGAGGCACAAAGCTACTGTTTAGCACAGGGAATTAAAATTTACATTGTAGCTCTTGAAAGAACAAAAGAATGTAAAATTGAGGTTGATAATAACGGAAAATTAATTAAATCTCCTAACACATATAAAAATCAAAAAATAGCGTCAGAAAAGATTTGGGATATTTATTTAAATTTGTATAAAAAATTAAACGATGATAAAAACAGTAAACATTAAGGAAGTTAAATCAAACCCGGATAATCCGAGATTTATCAAAGATCACAAATTTAAAAAGTTAGTACAATCATTAAAGGATTTTCCAGAGATGTTAGAAAAACGTCCTATGGTAGTTGACGAAAATATGGTTGTTTTAGGCGGAAATATGAGGTTAAAAGCTTGTAGTGCAGCCGGTTTTGACAAAGTTCACATTGTAATAGCTAAAGGTTGGTCAGAGGAGCAAAAAAGACAATTTATAATAAAAGACAATGTATCATACGGTGAGTGGGATTACGATATTTTGGCAAACGTATGGGATAATCAAGATTTAATTTCTTGGGGATTAGATCTTCCAAAATGGGATAATGACATTGAATTTGAAGTTGGAAACGACAATGAAGAAGATTATGAATACCCAGATGAAATAAACGATTCTCATGTAAAAATGGTACAATTATTTTTAACTACTGAAACCGAGCCACAACTCAGAAGAATGGAATTAGAATTAAGAGATTTTTTACAAACCGATAATTTAACAGATAGTATATTTCAAGCAATTAAAAAACTACACAATGATAACAGAGCATAATGTAATGCCTAAAATGTCTGATAAAGAAGCTGCAAAATTATCTGGCAAATTATTAGGTGATAAAGATTTTAATTTACTTATAAACTATGACGCTGACGTTATATGTGAAGAAAGCGGCAATATAATTGCGAAATTTAGAAAAAACATAATTCCGGGCAACATAGCTAAAGCAGGATTTGAAAACTTAAAAACGGCCGCAAAACACACTAACAACAGAGGGGTTAGCAGTGGAGATGTTGAAACTGATATTTTAAAAAGACGCCCGGTTAAAAAAGACGGAACAATGTCAAATACAAATAAAGCTTTACAAAAAGTAAACAGTGGTATAATTGGTTTTTTTGATCGCAACGCAAGATTTCCATATTGTCGTCAAACAGCATTTAATGAACATGAATTTAATAAATTTACAAAGGCATATCCAATTATAAAATTTGTTGACAAAAAATACTCTGAACTAATGCCAGATCATTATAAGCTACAAAGAAAAATTGCTGATGAAACGAGTAAAGATTTTGTAATACCAGATACAGCGTTTACAACAGTGACGGTAAATAAAAATTGGCAAACTGCCGTACACACTGATAAAGGCGATTATGAAAAAGGTTTTGGAAATTTAGTTGTGTTAAGAAAAGGGAGATACACTGGCGGTTATTTTGTTGTTCCTAAATGGGGAGTGGCTTTTGATATACAAAACTGTGATTTATTATTAGTTGACGTACATCAGTGGCACGGTAACACTCCAATTAATAAAATAGATGAAAAAGCTACAAGAATATCATTGGTAATGTATTACAGGGAAAAAATGATTTCTTGTGGTTCAGCAGATGAAGAATTAGAAATTGCTAAAAATAGATCTAAGGGCCAAAAAATTTATTAATGTGCGGCATCATTGGTTACAGCTCAGAAAATCCTACTGAGGAACATTTTGATATTTTACAAAAATTAATATTACAATCAAAAATTAGAGGTTTACACAGTTTTGGTTTTAGCTATGTAAAAGACGGATTAAAAACAGTCAAAAAAAAGAATGTTAGTGATATAAAATTACCATTGGTAAATAAATTAATATTCCACAACAGATATTCTACAAGCGGTGATTATAAAATTGAAAAAAACAATCAACCTATTATATCAAAAAACAATACAGTTGTATTTAACGGAGTTCTTGATATGAGCTCAAAATTAGAAATGGAAAAAAAATACAATGTAAAGATGAACACAGAAAATGACGGCGAATTAATAAGCTTGTTATGTGGAACTGATAAAAGTAAAATTAAAGATTTTATTACAACCACTTCCGGGAGCATCGCAGGTATGCAACTAACAGATGAAAATAAACTTTATTTATTTAGAAACGAAAACCGGCCCGCTTGGATTTTAAAACATAAAAACGCAATATTTATAGCATCTACAAAAGACATTTTTCAAAGAGTTGATGCAAGCTACAACCCGGAAACCGTTACACCGTACGAAATACATGAACTATAATTACATAGATTATCACATAGAATCCTCAAAGGCAAAAGACATTGACCCGAGTAATGATTGTTTAAAATATATTTCAGACAGATTTGAGCTAAATATTGAACAGAGGTTTTGGCTAGCTTTTTTATATGGCACTTGCTATTCAGCTACAACGGTTTATTATATGTACAATGAATTTCCTGATTACGAAAACGTCAATGTAAATAGATTAGAAAAATGGTGGAACGAAAACAAACAAAAAACAATATTTCAAACAGATAGATTAAGGATAAAATCATCAAATAAATTAGTTGAAACATTTATTAGTTATAAAAAAATGCTTGGAAATATGAGTCAAGCTGATTACTTTTCTAGTTTAAAACAACCAACACCGCAGATGACGTATGATAATTGTTTTACACAATTAAATAATATTAAAAATTTTGGAAGGTTTACTTTATTTATTTATATAGAAATGATAAATGTATTAACGGATTACAATTTAAAACCAACCTATTTAGACCTTAGGCAAGCCGAGAGCTGCCGAAATGGTTTAGTTGAACATTTAGGCAAAGAAGAATTATACACGCATAAAAACGACAGAAAATTGTCTAAAAATCAAATTAACTATTTACAGTATGAATTTAAGGAATTAATGAAAAACGTAAATAAATATGATATTCAACATAAAAATATATGGAATGTAGAAACTACTTTATGCGCTTATAAAAAATATAAACGTGGTAAACGATACATTGGATATTACATTGAAAGGCAAAAAAAAGAAATACTTAAAATACAAGATCTAGTGAAGACCGGTGTTGATTGGAATGTATTATGGGATTTTAGAAACGAAAACTATGAAAAAAAATGGCTAACAGAATATTAGCACTGGGCGGTAAACCAGCAACAGGTAAAACAACTCTATTAAGAGATGTTATAAACACATATAAACCCTTTGTTAAATTCAATTTCGGATTAGTTAAAGGAATGTATTTTAGTAAACATTCACTGTATATAATAGGCATATATGATAAATCTGTATTTAGCGGCACTGATAAACTATCAATGGCTGTACAACCAGATTTTATAAGATTTTGTAAAAAAATAGAAAACGGAAAAATATTGTTTGAGGGCGATCGTCTGTTTAATCAAAGTTTATTTGATAAAGTTAACTGTGATATAATGGTTATAGAAGTTAATGAAAAAATAGAAAAACAAAGACACAAAAAAAGAAATGACAGTCAATCGGCTAAATTTATTAAATCAAAGCAAACTAAAATTGAAAATATTAAAAAAAATAACAGTGTAGATTTATTTAATAATAACACAAAAAAACAATATAAAGACATATTAAACAAAATAAAGTATTTTTGTACTAAATAGACGATAATGGACAGTAAACTCACTAAAAAGGCATTTATTGACGCTTATACAAAGACGTTTGGCAATATAACAATGTCATGTAATAGAGTCGGTATTGCTCGAAGCACATATTATAATTGGATAAATAAAGACGATAAATTCAACGAAGAAATTAATGATATTCAGCCAAAGGAATTATTTTTAGATTTTGTCACAAGTAAATTAGTTGAAAAGATAAATGAAGGTGATAAAGCATCAATAATATTCGCTCTTAAAACCATTGGAAAGGAAAGGGGTTGGGTTGAAAGACAAGAAATACAGCATGAAGCAAACCCACCGGAAAACCTACTTATTGAATGGACACCAGCAACAGAAAAAGATTAAAAGAATATTGTAACAAACAATTTTATCAAGCAATAGATTCTAAACAAAGATTAAAGATTTTTCAAGGCGGTACTCGGTCCGGGAAAAGTTGGTCATTGATGCAATATTGTTTATATAGAATGTCAGTGGAAAAAGATCCGCTTACTATCTCCATTGTAAGAAAAACACTTCCGGCCCTTAAAAGATCTGTATTAAGAGATTTTTTACACATTAGCAAACAATTAGGTATTTATTGGCTCGGTAAACATAACAGATCAGATAATACTTTTATATACAATGGGCATACACTAGAAATGTTTAGTGCTGATGATGCTCAAAAAATAAGGGGATCCGCTCGTGATATACTATGGATCAATGAAGGGAATGAACTGTTTTTTGAAGATTACCAGCAGTTAGCAATGAGAACTAGAAACGAGATTTTAATTGATTTTAACCCGTCGGATCCTATACATTTTTTATATGAGTTATCAGAGCGTGATGACGCTGATTTATTTATAAGTACCTACAAAGACAATAAGTTTTTACCAAAGGAATTAATAGACGAAATTGAAAGAATCAGAGAGCGTGACCCCGATTATTGGCGTGTTTACGGTGAAGGACAAAGGGCCATATTTAGCAACAGGCAAATATTTACTAACTGGAAATACATACCACATAGTGAGTTCCCGGAATTTAACGAAACTGCGCTTGGTGTTGATTTTGGCTATTCAAATGATCCAGCAGTCGTTTTAGAAGTTGGAAAAGTTGGCGACAAATTATATGTACACGAGTGGCTTTATAATAAAGGAATGACAAACCGGGATCTAGCAGAGTTTTTAAAAAATAATAATTTAAACGATACAATAATGTATTGTGACAGTGCTGAACCTAAATCAATCGAAGAACTTAGGCAAATGGATTGTTTAGCGAAACCATCTATCAAGGGACAAGGATCAATAAATGCTGGAATTAGTTTAGTAAAGGAGTTTGAAATAATAATTTCCAATGAAAGTAAAAATATGAAAAAAGAACAATTAACATATTTTTGGGAAGAAATGAAAGATGGTACAATCATTAATAAACCTATATCAAAAAACGATCATTGTATGGACGCACTCAGATATTGTGTTTATTCTAGATATAAAAACAGATATGATTTTTTTGTAATATAAAAGAATTTAATATTTTGTATTTTTACATAAAATTTTATTAAATGGCATCAATCCTCGACAGATTTAAAAACCTCATTACTAAAAATTCACAACAAACTGCTAAAGAATATAATCAAGCTATATATAATTGGCTCGGTGAAAGCATTGTTTGGAACCCGGAAAATGACGAAACGTATGTAAACGAAGGTTACAGAAAAAACGCAACTATATATTCAATAATTAATCTTATTACAAAAGCAGCATCAACTATTCCAATATGTGTATATGAAAAAGTAAATGACAGCGATCTTAAAAGATATAAGGCGATGACTAGCGGTATGATAGACGGTACAATCATACATAAATCCAATATGCTTAAAAAAAGCGCTTTAATAGAATTAAAAGACACTGAACTACACGAAATATTAGAACGCCCAAACCCTGCGCAATCATACGCAAGTTTTATAAGCGAATTAATTGCCTTTGGTAAATTAACAGGCAACAGGTATGTATATGGCATAGGACCAGACACTGGGGATAATATTGGAAAATATAAAGAGCTTTATGTGATGCCAAGTCAAATAATGGAAATAGTATCTGGTGGAATGTTTGAGCCGGTAAAAGAATATAAAATACAATACAACGGTTCTTTTGCTATACCATCAGATCAAATATGCCATATAAAAGATTTTAACCCGTATTATGACGGCACTGGATCACATCTTTACGGTCAATCTCCACTTAGAGCCGGTTTAAGATCTTTAACTACAAATAATGAAGCTGTACAAACAGGTGTTAAATATTTACAGAATCAAACTGCTAGGGGTGTTTTAATGAGTGATGAAGGCGATCTTAATGAAGTACAAGCTCAACAATTAAAAGACAAATTTAGATCTACATATCAAGGATCTAATAATGCTGGTGATATAGTTATTACACCGAAAAAATTATCTTGGGTCAATTTTGGTTTATCTGCTGGCGATATATCATTGTTAGAACAATACAATGCTAGTATAAAAGATCTTTGTAACATATATGCTGTTCCTTCACAATTATTAAACAATGATAAGGCAAGCACATATAATAACATAAAAGAAGCAAAAAAAGCTTTATATCAAAATGCTGTTATACCAGAGATGCTAAAAATTAGAGATGAACTCAACAGATGGTTAGCGCCTAAATACGGTGAGAAATATTATATTGATTTTGATTTTTCTGTTATACCCGAGCTTCAAGAAGAAATGGACAAAGTAGTTGATCAGATGAGCCGAGCTTGGTGGATTACGCCGAATGAAAAAAGAGCATCAATGAGTTATGCTGAGGAAGAAAACGAAGCTTTAAACGAATTTTATGTGCCTGCTAATTTAATGCCAATTAATGGTGTTGATATTGATTTACAGCCGTTACCAGCTTTACAAGAAGATGAAGAAGAAAAAACCGTTAACAATATAAATGTTCAATACAAAAGCGTTGTGCCGGGAATGACAGACGTTTACACTACAGAAGCAGAAGCAGAAGCAAGAGCAAGAGAGCTTGGCGGATCCGGTCACCACATACACGATTTCGATGGCGTTGATGTTTATATGCCGTTTAATAACCACGAAGAATATCAGCAAGCTGTTAAAGGTTATAACGAAGAAAAAAAAAGTAAAGGTTACACTGACTATCCACAATCAGCGTCTAATAACGCAAAAAGAATGATTAATTGGAAGAATAAATATGGAGATGAGGTAAAAGCTGGAACAAGCGTGGGTTGGACAAGAGCGGCCCAGTTATCAGCCAGAAAATCGGTTTCAAGAGATGTTATTTCAAGAATGGCACAATTTAATAGACATAGAAAAAACGCAACAATAGATCCTAAATATAAAGACACCCCTTGGAAGGACAACGGATATGTAGCTTGGAATTTATGGGGTGGAACGAGCGGTGTTGATTGGGCAATTAGTAAAATAAAACAAATCGACAAAGAATAATGCCGAAATATGATAAATACAAAAAAGCTTATCAGAAGAAATTAGAGGCATCAGAGAAAAAAATATTGCCAAAAATTTATAGATTCTACAAGCAAGAATACAACAAAGGTGTTGAAAATTTTATTTTAACAAATAACACTAATTATCAAAGCTTATTTCAATATGATTATGTAAAAAGGTTTTACACTGAATTATATAAGAGCATCGGTGTTGATATGTATAAATGGTATTTAAAAAATTATAAAAAATACATTAAAAAAGAGGATCCGTTTTCAGAGGATCTAAATATTTGGAAAAACATATTTTCAGATTACGCAAATCAAGTTGCGGCAACTAATGTAGTTCTAGTCAGTGGAACGGCCCAAAAAACATTAATAAAGATTACACAAAGAATATTAAGCGATCCCGAGTTGTCAATGTTAGGCGCAGATGAAAAAGCAAGAATATTAAGGAATCAATTTAATAAATACAGTAAAGTTCAAGCATTACGTCTTGTGAGAACTGAAAGCAACAGGATAGCAAACTATGCTACACAACAAACTGCCTTAACAGTATTTGGGCCGGAAAACTTACAAAAAACTTGGTTACATTCTGGGGGTGCTAATGAAAGACCTACACATGTTGCTTTAGACGGTGTTACAATACCATATAAAGAACCTTTTAATGTAGGCGGTGAACCAATGCAAAGACCGGGTGAAGGATCTGCTGAAAACATTATAAATTGTAGATGTACAATAAATTATGAGCCAGCAGAACTGCCTGATGCCGATATATTAAGAGCTATTGGCGTTGTGATATAACATTGTTATTTTATTTTATTATTTTTGTAAAAAATATTTATATGAATTTCTTATACAAAGCGTCACCACTAGGTGAATTAACAGATTACGATGAAAAAAATTCTATTGTAAAAGGTTATGGATCGTATTTTAATAATCAAGACAGTGATGGCGATATAATAAGAATGGGCGCCTACAGAAAAACCATTGAGGAAAACGGAAACCGTGTTAAATACTTGTATCAACATAATATGATGCAACCGATCGGAAAAATGAAAGAATTATATGAAGATGAAAAAGGATTAGTATTTGTGGCCGAAGTTCCAAAAACCTCGCTTGGAAAAGACGTTATTGAATTAATGAAAGCCGGTGTAATAACTGAAAATTCAGTTGGTATTTTACCGATTGTAAAAGAAGACAAAGGACAATACAGAGAACTTAGAGAAGTTAAGTTGTTTGAAATATCTGCTGTTACAATGGCTGCTAATGATGAGGCAAAAATACTAGATGTAAAAGGAAATAAGAATATAAATAATGTGTATCAAAAATACGACAACTTGTGTAAGCTAATAAGAAAGGGCGATATAAGTGACGAAATGGGATATGCTATTGAATCTGAAATATACAAGCTAAAATCTTTATTTATTAACGCTACTCAGCCAACAGTTGTTACTGAGCCAGTACAGAAAAAAGAACAACTTGATGTTTATAAATATTTGTTAAATAATTTAAAATAAAAATTACTTCAATGGAAGAAAACGTAAAAAATCAGCTTGATCAGTTAGGAAACTTGATTGATTCCAAAATTGAAAAAGCTACTGGACAAGCACTAGAAAGTGCTAACGGAAAAGCAGATGAATCACTGAAAGGTGAAATATCAAACTTGACCAACAAATTTAATGAGAGAATGGACGCAATGGAAGTTGCGAACAAAAAACACATGGAAGTTTTAGAAGGCAAAAAAGCTGATAAATCTTTCAAAGGTGGTTTAATCAAAAGTATCAATGACGGCGCTCTAAGTTCTATTAGAAACGGAAACGCAAGAAGTGCATCTTTTGAGATAAAAGCTGACATGACTGTAGCTGCTGATTTCACTGGTGAAGTTATACCAGCACAAAGAGTAAGCGGGTACAAGTATGATCCGGCAAGACCTCAGCACGTCAGAGAATTAATCCCACAAGGGTCAACTAGTTCTGATGTAATAAGATTTGTAAAAGAATCTGGTTACAGTGACGGATCTGCTATGAAAGCAGAAGGGGCAACACTAGGTCAATCAGATTTTGATATGACTGCTAGCTCTGTAAATGTAGAAAAGTTAGGTGCTTATTTAAGAATTTCAGAAGAAATGCTTGCTGACACACCACAGTTAACTAGCTACATTTCAAACAGAGTACCTTCAAAGCTTTTAACTGCTGAAGATGATCAATTATTAAACGGGAACGGAAGTGCGCCAAACTTATCTGGTATTATCACTGACGCTGCTGATTTTGATACTACATCGGGTGGAGCTTTTTATCAATCAGTTAACGGAGCAAATCAGTTTGATGTTATCATCGCTGCTTTAAACCAATTATCATTAAGCAATTATGTTGCTGACAAGATTATTATGCACCCAACTGATTTTCACAAAATCTTATTATTAAAAGATTCTAACTTGTCTTATTTAAAAGATCAAGTGTTTAAAGGATTACAACCTGTATTTAATGGAGTACCTGTTATTCTTAACACAGCTATCGCTGCTGGATCTTATTTATTAGGAAACTTTGGACAAGGAACTCAACTATGGATTAGAGATAATGTATCAGTTGAATTCTTTAGAGAAGATGGAACCAATGTAAGAGATGGATTTGTTACTGTGAGATGTATGGAAAGAATTGCTTTAAGCAACTACTTGCCAAATGCTTTCGTAAACGGAACATTTGCTGCTGGTATCACTGCTCTAGAAACGCCGTAATAATTATTATTATGTTTTTAAATTAAGGGGGTTTTTAAATCCCCTTTTTTTATGGCTTTTTTTGTCGTTTAAGCAACTTTACACCCTCTAAGGTATTTATACATTCAAAATTTCTTTTCGTTTATTAGCGTAAAATCCCCACTGAGCTAAAAAAATAATTAAAAAATAACTTAAAATATTTTTTAAATATTAAAATATTTTTTTATATATTCGTACTAACTAAAACGATAATTATGAAAAAATTTATTTATACTTCTTTAGGTGACTTTCACAAGCCAAAAAAAGAAATGATCTACACATCTTACAGCGACATAAGATATACAGATACTATTGCGAAATTAAAGATTGCTAACGAGCTTTCATTAGAAATGATGTACAAGAGTAGAACTATGAAATCATATAGATTCTGGGATAAGCAATATATTATTACTAAAGATCTTATTACAAAACAAAAAAGATTAAGAGATTATGACGCAAAAAGATTAACAAAAAAAATTTAATATTATGAAACTCAACAAAAAAAATCTTGCTGTAATAGGCAACAAAGTATGGAGTTACACAACCTGTGTAGCTACTATCAAAGGCGACAAATTACTTTCGCACGGTTATTATTCACAAACTACCACAAGACACATTAACTACGTTGCGGAGCAACTTAACCTTAAAATTGTAAAATGAAAGTAAATAAAAACACCAGAGCCAATGGACACGGCAAAAAAATATTCTGTCCGAAATGTAACGCCCCATCAAGAGTTTACCACTTTTCTTGGTCAGCAATTCAATGCGGTACCTGTGACGATATGATCGACAAGTATGAGTGGAATTTACAAGCTTTAGATATTAAAGAAGAAACCGGTATCATAGAGTCACATAGAAAATTTTTGGCTCAGGATCCGGGAAACTGGAAATGGTTAATTGCTTTTTACGCAATGGCCCTTATAATAACAATTTTACTAACTATAAAAATTTAACAATGATAACTTTTAAAATAAACAGAAAAGCTACCATATATGAAAATATATGTGATTTATTAGAAATGGAAATGGATTATTACTTGTCTGACTTTTTATCTGAGGAAGAATGGAATGATGATATGCACTTTACTGACGCTGACGAGCTTCAATATTGGTTGGACGATAATCACTGTTTTAGATGTGATACTATTTATTACAGTGACGCTATGAAATACTTAAAAGAAAATGACGCTAGTTTAGATCGCTCAATAGATCTTGCTGTGAGTGCTGGTTATGATTTGAGCTCAATCAACAGTACACTATTAGCAGATCTTTTAAGGGAAAATGAATTACAAGAAGATTTTTATTTGTGTAAAGATCAGATTGACGAAATATTTAAAACTTTACTATGAGCGCTAGATCTAGATTTGAGCATAATATAAAAGTTAAACGCAGGATCCGAAAAGCTCAATGGATTACTAATTATAAACTTGAATCAAATAATTTAACCGACCTTGAAAAGCAAAATAAGATGCTAGAATGGGTCCAATTTATAAAAGATGTACAATAACAATAATAATGACCAATCGTTGCTTATATCGTGCTTTATGCTTGTTTTAGCAATAAGATCCGCTTTAATATTAGACGACTTTTTAACAACTGCTGTTTTTGCTTTTTTAGGATTTTCAGTGTTGTTAAACTGGCATAACAAGAATCAGTTACCGTAATTTTGTTTGTTTTGTTTTAGTTGTTAAAAACCCGGTTAAATTTTAGCTGGGTTTTTTTCTATATTATAGGCATGAATCATAATCAAAAAGGTTGTTTTGCTGAATATCATTTTGCTTCAACTGTTATTGCTTTAGGTTATAATGTTTCAATGCCTTTGCTCAGCGCAAGTTATTACGATTGCATACTCGAAAAAAATGGAAAGCTTTTTAAAATACAAATTAAATATTTAGGCAAAGACAGAACAAAAAGAAAAAATAGCGTGCAAATTACTTTAAGACGAACCGGCTTGCCGTCGTATGAAAAAAAATACGTTGACTTTTTTGCGTTGTGGGACGAAAGGAATAATGGATTTTTTATTATACCTAATTTAGAGCAAACAAGTTTAAAATTAAATATAAATGGAAAGTATAAAGAAAATTTTAATAACTTTGCACTGATTTCATAAATTATCTTTAGAGTGTCACTGGTTAAAATACAGTGGCACTTTTTTTTTATCTTTACATTAAATTTCTAATTATGAAAATAAAATTAAATACATCAATGGTAGTTGACGGCAAAGAAATTGCTGCTGGCGAAATTATTAACATCAACGAATCGTCTGTAAATAAATGGATCAAAAAAGGTTGGGGTGAATTAGTAAAAAAAGAAGTCAAGGCAAAAAAAGAAACTAAAGAATTTAAAATTGCTAAAGAAACTAAAAATGAGACAAATAAAGATTAATTCTACCACAGGCAGTGAAATAGTTACTACAAGTGAATTTAAGGATTACGCAAGAATAAGTAATTCATCAGATGACACTTTAATAGCTAATATCATTGTACAAGCTAGGATCTGGTGCGAAAACTATATATCAAGAGATATTGTCGCCAAAAACAGAACTTATTATTTGCCTAACACAGTTGGAATTTTTGATTTGCCTTTCGGTCCTGTAGCTAGTATTACGTCAATACATGTTGACGGCGAAGCTTACACTGACTATACAACGCCCGGATTAGACAACGAAAGCATTGATCTTGACGGCCCGGCTGATGAAGTTAAAGTTGTTTATGTCACATCGGGATTATCTGACAAATTATTAGAACAAGCAATTTTACAATACGCTACAACTTTATATGATAACAGACACGATTACCAAGTTGGAAATATAAACGAAGTGCCTTCATCAAGTAAAGCTATTTTAAACAGTTACAAAAATATGTTTATATAATGAATCCCGGTAGGTTTAACAATAGAATTGAATTTTTTATACCATCTAAAACAGCAGACGGTTATGGGGGGACAACATTGTCTTCGTTTACGTCCTCAGCGACAATATGGGGATTAGCAACAGAAATTAGCGGTAAAATAGAACAAAGTGAAGGATCTAGAAAATACAACAGAGTGTCTGAGGTCATTGTAAGAAAAAAAGATTTTGATACAGTGAGTTTATCTGGCGCTGTATTTAATATTGACGGGGCCGGTAAATATAGAATGAACGAACATTATGTAATTGTCGAAAAAGATTATGTTAAAATCACTGGAACTTACGAGCCGATATGATAAAAATTAAATTACATAAAAACGATATTAATAAATTGCTAAATAAATTTGATAATATTAAAAAATTTAGCACAGAAGAAACTGACAAAATATTTGGTTACACTGCTTCACAAATATCAAAAAGGGCAAAAATAGACGCTCCATATAAAACCGGGTTTTTAAGATCTACAATAAATTATGGAAAAGACGAAAAAGTGTTTGTTCGAGCAGAAGCAAAATATGCGCCTTATTTAGAATACGGAACAAAATATCAAAAAGCACAACCGTATTTTTTCGACAACGCTAAATTAGAAATAAAATTGATGACGAATCGCATTTTAAAACTACTTAAAAAGAAATTATGAGAGAAGCCATACAATTTATCAGACAAAAAATTTATACTGCTTTAAACGGCAATATTCCAAATATTAATAATAGTGTTGTAAACGTATATAACCGGGTGCCAAGAAATGCTGAAACACCATACGTTTGGGTGTACTCGGGATCTACAAACGAAGTAGATCAAAACGCTCAAAATTATTGTTTAGAATGTATTACAAGAATCGAATGTATTACAAGATTTGACTCAGATGTAGGCGGGGATCTAGATTGTAACACATTAGTTTCAGAAGTGTTAACTTTGCTTAGAACTAGGGCCAGTGGTTATTTCGATTTGAGCTCAAATAATTTTAATGTGTATATCAATGTTAGCGACGGTGTTACATACGAACAAATTGATAAATCAGATCATACATACATTATTGGAGTTATTGAACTTGCGACTAGGGTTGAACAATTAAATTAAAATGGAAACTAACAGCATGAAATTATATATTTTAAACACATTAGCAATAGGCATATCATTAACAAATATTGAAATATCATTAAGAATAATTTTATTGCTAGCGACTATAATATACACAGTGCAAAAAATAAAAAAAAATAGAAATGTCTAAGGAATTAAATGAAGATACTAGCTTTAATGTTAGTATAAAAACATTAATAGCTTTCGGTGTAGGTTTATCAACTTTAATTGGTATGTGGTTTGCTTTACAAGCAGATATTGAAGAAGCTAAACTTTTGCCCGAACCAGAAATCAGCAGAACTGAGTATGATTTAAAAGATCAACTAATTAGGGAAACTATAATGAACACAGGGAAAAAAGTTGAAGAAAATAGTGATGCCTTAAAAAACATTGACGAAAAGTTGTTTGAAATAATAAGTAAATGAAAAATAATATATTATGTGTGATATTTGTATTGGTTGCGGGTTATGTGTTTAGTCAAGACGTGACTGTCCTTCAGATAAATGCTGAATGGAATAAAAAAAATAATTATGATTTAAGCGATCTAAACGGTGTAATTGTAAAATTTAGCTATTTAAAAGATCAACCAAAAGAAATTCAAAAAAGTATTAGCGCTGTACCAGTGATTGTTTTAATTGATAAAACGGGCCGTGTTCGTATGCAATACACTGCTGATTTGTCTTTTAAAATAAAAGCTACAAATATGGAGATCCAAAATGTAATTGATAAAATTAAATGATAAGCAAACACATTACATATAAAGAAGCAACAAGAAGCGTTACTGCTTTGCGTTTAGGCATAGATAACAAGCCGGGTGAATATGAGCTTCAAAATATGGAATTAATTGCGGAAAAGGTGTTTGAACCGCTTAGAATAGCCGTGAACGGCCCAATTAAAATAAATTCATTTTATAGAAGTGAAAAACTTAATAAGAAAATCGGCGGCAGTAGTCGGTCACAGCATTGTCAAGGACGTGCTATTGATATTGATGATATATACGGTTACGCTACAAATTCTTTTATGTATAATTACATCAAAAATAATCTCGATTTTGACCAACTTATTTGGGAGTTTGGCACCGATGAAAATCCTGATTGGGTACACGTGAGTTATGTAGATGGAGATTCCAACAGAAAAAGATGTTTAAAAGCTTATAAAGAAAACGGAAAAACAAAATACATTGATATTACATAAATGGAATTTGCCCTTGTATTTAACTTTGACGGTTTTTTGTTAGGTTTTAAATACTATCCAATGTTAAATGACGATGATTATTCTGAATTTAATATTTATATTTTATTTATAATTTTACATTTTAAATTTTTTAACGATGAGCGATAAAAAGAAATTCAAAGAAACTACTGTTGGCAAATTATTATTTGGGGCCGCAACAATGATAAATCCTACTTTAGGCAAAGTTTTAGCCGGCGTAAGTTCTCCACAAGAAGCTTTAGCTGAAATCGGAAAATCAAAAATAAGTAATGATGATAAAATCAAATTACAACAAATGATTTACGAACAACAAAATCAAGAAATACAAGCCGTGACCTCTAGATGGAAAGCTGATTCATTATCAGATTCTTGGTTGAGTAAAAACGTACGCCCACTTGTTTTAGTATGGTGTATTGTAGTGTTTTCTATTGCCGGGATCCTTGACAGTATTGAAAGCATACCATTTCACATAGGAGCTACTTGGAACGATACATTTGAGAAGGTTATGATGAGTGTTGTATTAGCTTATTTTGGCGGACGTACAACCGAAAAAGCAACTAGCATTTTTAAAAGCAAATAAATGGCTAATAAAAATTTATCCAATTACGTTTACAATAACAAGCGCAAACGTCCCGGAAAACACTCTAAAAATGCGTCTAAGGGCCAAACCGGTTATAAAAAAAAGTATATAGGACAAGGCAAACGTAGATAATAAAAAACCTTAAATTTGTAAAAAACAAATATATGGGTACTACATTAACAGGCAAAAGAGTTCAGAATACATACGATGCGCTTTTAAAATTAAGCGACAATCAAAATTTAACCGGGACAGCTAAAATAGTTGGTGACGGTTATGGTAATGATTCCCCGATATATTTAAGCACAGCACAACTCGGAATCGGTATTACACCGTCATATCAATTTCACACAAGCGGAAACGCTAAAATTGGCGGCAATCTTATAATATCCGGTAACTTAACTGTAAATGGTACTTTAACATATTTAAATGTAACTGATCTAGCGGTTGAAGATCCCCTAATAAAATTAGCAAAAGATAATACAGATTCTAACACATTAGACATTGGATTTTTTGGTGTTTATGATCCGCTTGACCTTACATCATATAAAGGTTTATTTAATGATGCAAGTGATGATAAGTTTAAATTATTTACTGGTTTACGAACTGAGCCAACAACAACTGTTGATACAACTGCTAGTGGATATACAGTTGGAACTCTTGTAGCTAATTTAGAGGGTAATGTAACTGGCGGCACAATATCTGGTACAACTGGTACGTTCACTGGTTTGGTATCTGGTATTGCACCAACCTCAGATTTAAATTTTGCTACTAAAAAATATGTCGATGATCAAACGATTCCAACGCCAACATTAAGCTCTGTTTTAAGTGCCGGTAATTCATCTGGTGCAAATGATTTAAAAATTATTGATGATCAAAAACTACTTTTAGGTGATGATGGTGATATGCAAATTTATCATAATCAAGTAAATTCTGTATTTTTTAACGATACTGGAAATATAGTTTTTAGAAATAATGCTAATGATTCAGACATTAGTTTCCAAACAGATGATGGTCAAGGTTACACAACTGAATATTTAAGATTAGATGGTGATGATGTAAATGTTGTTTTTTCAAAACCTATAAGCGGAACAACAGCATCATTCTCTGGTTTAGTAACTGGTATTGCTCCGACTAGTGATTTAAACTTTGCTACAAAAAAATACGTTGATGATCAGACAGTACCCACACCAACGCTATCAAGTGTTTTAGGTGCTGGCAATACATCTGGTGCTAATGATTTATTAATAGCAGATGACCAAAAATTACTATTAGGTGATGATTCCGATTTTGAAATATTTAAGTTTGGTGCTGGTGATAATTTTATAAGAAGCATTACTGGTCATTTATATTTACAAATAGAAGAAGATGACCATGATATGTTTTTTCAAGGTGATGATGGAACTGGCGGTAAAACTACATATTTCTTTATGGATGGTAGTGAAAAAAGAACTAAGTTTTTACAAAATTTAGAGATTGTTGATAATAATAAATTGATACTTGGCTCTAATGATAATTCTTATTTAAAATATGATTCAACAGCAACACAATTATTTATAAGTGGCGATTCTAAGTTTTTAGATGACTTATATGTTGTTGGTGATTTATCTGTAACTGGTAATTTTAAAAATGATTTAATATTTGAAAGAGCATCAACTAGAAAAATAATATTTACATCAGATGTTAATCCTACTAGTGATTTAGCATTTATATATTTTAGTGATAATTCAACTTTTCATAGAACTGGTACTGAAAATGTTAGGTTAAGTATTGGCACATTCAATGACTTTGCTAACTCAGCAACACATTCAGATGCTTTAGATTTACAAGGAGGTGCAAGATTATTTTTAAATGTTGGTAATTGGGACAGTGAATTAGATTCAGCAATTGGTGATCCGGCTATGGGAGATTATATAGATGAATATCCAATACAATTTGCAATTAGTAATGATCATAAAATTAGAGTTGGTAGGGAGGGTGATTTTAATATAAAAGGTTTTACACAAAGTAATTTTTTAAACATTGGTACTTATACAGGTGACAAAATAAATAGTTCTACTTTACCAGACACGCCATCTGAGCATTTAATAAATTTAGCACCGCCATCCGATACAAATTATTATGGTGGTGGTATTTCATGGAGTGAGAGTGCAAACACTGCGGCTAGTATTGGAGTTTATGATGCTGGAGCAACTGGTGCTTTAGGTTTTTATATAGCTACTGGTAATAATTCAACTTTAACACAAGCATTAACAATTAATGATTCTCAAGAAATATTGTTAACTAATACACATTCAAAAAGCAAAATTAAACTTATTGGTAATGGTAATGAATGGATTGGAACATCAGCTGCAAGATTAGAATTATCTGGCGCTAGTATTAGTTTAAATGGAGCAGCTGGTAGTGGAGCTACTAATTTATTAAATAATGGAATAACACATATTGACACAAACCATAATGTTTATGCAAATCAATATTTAAATAAAAATGCTACAACTCAGTTGGCTATTTACGGTTATGGTAACACAAATAAAGTTATAGATGGTGTTAGTGGAGCTACTTATTATAGAGCATCTGGAACTAGCACTTTATGTAGCACACATCAAGGTGGTTATATAATACTTGCTACTGGTTTAGCTTATGGTGCAGTAAATAATTATACACAAATAATAAATGGCTCATCTGGAGCTATTAGTGGAACATCAGCAACATTTAGCGGATCGGTTGGTATTGGCGGGAATACACCATCAAGTTTATTAATGGTCGGTGATGGTGCTAATGCTCCAAATGGAATTGCAACAATATCACTAACTGGACCAAATACAGTTCCACAAATAGCATCAAAACCTGGTATGTATCATAGACATGGAATTGGTTTAGGTTTATATTCTGATTATAAAATGACATTTGAGGTTGATGGTTCAACATCCTTAATAACAGCCATGACTATTGATGATGATGGTCAAGTAGGTATTAATGATCCAAACCCTAGCTTTATATTAGATGCAAACATAACAAGCAGTAGAGCAAGGTTCAAAGCAAATACAGGAAATGCAAACATAGAATTATCTTGTATTGCTGGACACGATTATCTTATACAAAGTAAAACAGATAGTAGTTTTGCTATTTATGATGAAGATGCCGCATCAGATAGATTAATAATAGACAGTGATGGAAATATTGGAATTGGAATTGATCCATCTTGTAAATTAGATGTAAATGGTATAATAACTCCAAGAGGTAATGCCATTAGATTAGCTGGTCCAACTGATGCAAACCACTTTTTACAAAAATTTAGCAGTGGTTATAGCGGTTATACAATAGATGGTCCAATGTTACAAGGGCATCAAGGCGGTGAGTTAACAACAAATCTTGGCGGTAATGAATGGGCGTTAAGATGGGCAACTGGCGGCAAGGTATATATTAACAATCAATTAGAAATTGGAACTGTTGGAGTTGGTGTTGTTGGGTTAGGAGTTTACACAAGTGGTGAATCAACAGCTCCAAATGTTAGATTTGGAAGAGATGCTGCACAATATATAGGATTTAAAGTTGGAGATAGAGTAAATACTGTTGTTTTTAGGCAAGATGAGGGTACTGGCAATCATGCAGCACATTTAGATTTATGGTCAAGTACTACTGGCAATAAAACATTTAGATTTAGAGAATGTGATCAAAATGGTAATTCAATTGCTGATCGTGTAATTATTGAAAATGGTGATTTTGGTATTGGTGGCGAACCAAGTACGAAATTTCATGTTAACGCTTTTAATTTACCTTACGACAATGCTGAAGGTTTAGCAATATTTGAAGATAATGGAGATAGAAAAATTGTAGTTGGTGGTTTAGGTTTGTTCAGATATGATACCAATGCCACTGCTGATTTGAGAATGAATTGGATAGGTTATAATGGTGGAATAACTCAACCTAGAGATTTAGATATTTACGATGGTAAAAAGAATCTAATAGCTAGATTTGATGGATCGACACAAAGAGTGGGAATTGGTGTGAATGCTCCTTCACAAAAATTACAAGTAGATGGGGGTGTTACATCTGTTAATCAAGGAATACCAGCAACATCTGGCACATCACAAAATGGCATATTAAGATTAACACCCGGAGACCTTACTTATGGTGAAACTTTAGATTTTGGAATGAATGTTGGTCCAACGTATGCTTGGATTCAATCAACAAATAGAGATGGTTTAAACACTAATTATTCTTTGGCATTAAATCCAAATGGGGGTGACGTTGGTATAGGTACGTCATCACCATCACACAAATTAACAATAGGAAGTGGACAAAGTAATTATATAAGATTACATAATGCGGCAAGTGGTGATGTTTCATCTGGAATACTTATTGAAAGAGGCACAGCAACTGGTTTACAGATTTATGATAATCCAGCTGATAATGCATCAACATTCTTAGCTGAGGGCATGATGAATTTTAGAACTAATGGATCACAAAGATTAAGAATTGATACCTCTGGCAACGCCGCATTTGAACAAAATATAGGTATGGCAAATGGCAAGTCAATATATTTTGCAACATTATCTGATCCAAACTGGAAAATAGGTAGAAACATACATTCCTATACTAATTCAATAGTTACTGCTAACTCAATTGATATTCTGGCTCATGCTGGGAGTGCTCAAGGATTTTCAATAGGTGCAAATAATGCCACACATTCATCATTTGAAATTAAGCACAATACTAATAATGTTCATCAATTCTTAATGAGAGGTTATGTCGGAATTAATGAAACTGCAACTTTAGCTAATAGAAAACTTTATACTGGCGGTGGTTATTTTATTGGTGGTGGTGGATATAATAGCGGTGGCTATACAGCAGATGGTTTATTTGGTTCAACAGCAACCCCAAATGCTTTAACATTTGCAAGTGGTCGTAGGGTGTTATTAGGTTATACTGATAATGGTTCTGGTTTATATGCTGAAACAATGGCTATTGAAACACATTCAACAGATGGTTTAAACAATACAGTTGAAAAAAATGCATTTCTTATAAAAAATATTAATAGTGGTAGTCATGTATTTACAGTTTCTAACTTAGGTACTGTCCATTGTGATAGTCGATTACAAGTTAATAATACAACCAGAACAGATGAGGCGTTAAATGTTAATGGTAGTATTAAAGGTGTTTCATCACAAGGTTACACTACATTTTTCCACAATGATCCATATCATGGAATTTGTTTAAGAGGTACGCCAACTGCTTATAATTCTACAACCATGACTCCAGGTGATGTTATGAGTTTTATGGAATATTCTGGTGATTTTAGGTTTTACCAGAAAAAATCTAATGGTATTTTGTCAGTACAAGGGAAATTATACACAGGTACTTGGACAGTTTCTGGTGATGTTATTGCTTTTGGTTCGCCATCTGATATATCATTAAAAGAAAATATTAAACCTATTGATTCAGCTTTAGACAAAGCCATAAAGTTACAAGGGGTTACATTTGACTGGAAAGAAAAAGAAGATAATATTTTAGATATAAAACAAGATATTGGGTTTATAGCACAAGATGTTCAGAAAGTAGTGCCAGAATTAGTTAGACAAAATGATAATGGTTTATTATCTTTAAGGCATCAAGGTATTGCACCAATACTTTTAGAAGCTATAAAAGAATTGAAAGCTGAGGTTGATAGTTTAAGAAACGAAATAAAAGAACTAAAAAAATGAGTTTAAATATAAGTAATACACAATATATAGATGGTTTGGATATTTATGTATCATCTATTAATGATTTGCCAAGTATTGATTATGCTAACATAAGTTATGATAAAAAAAATGATTTACAGTATTTTTGTAATGACAAAAAAGTTATAAAACAAATAGAAAGTTATTTTACAAATGATATTATAGCAAATAAAATAAGCGAACCATTTGACATTGATTTTGTAATACAAAAAAATCTACCAAATTTTGAGTTAATACCTCATTTTGACAACAATGATATGCTAGGTGTAGTTTTAATTAATTTAGTTGACAGCAATACATCAACTGAATTTTATAATAATCAAAATATAAAAATTGGTCAAGCTCCAACAGATGTTAATAAAGGTATTATGTATTTAAATAATTTTGATTTTAAGCATGGATATAAAAACAATAGTAATAACAACAGATACATAGCAATATGTATGATATACAAAAAATAAATTATGGCTTGTCCTGACATATCGCAAGATGAAATTACAATGCTTAAAACTGCTAGAGAAAGGGTGGGTGCTGATTACGATTCTAATTATAGTGTAACAAATCCAATTTATATGAGTGATTTACAAAGAATGACTGGCGGAAATTCTAGTGGCTCAGGGAATTCATTTTTAGCAGTCAACACTTTAAACCCAATTAATAACCGACCAGATGGCGAAAATCCTTTGAGATTTGAAGAGTTTAGCGAATATAACCAAACTGTAACTAGAACAGCATTTAATTATGTTTACAGCACACAAAACAGCTCTAGTGCTTGTGCTGCTGCTATACCATCGCCATCACCTTATTTTCATACCGATACAGAAAATTTAGTGCCTGATGCTGGGGGCGGTCAATATACAGCATACACTACCATTGGTGGAGCGCAAGTTGCTGCTGCTGGTTACTATGCTATATATGAAACTGGTAACTTTCCATCTGCTAGTGGTAAATGGATGCAAGTTGGAAACAATGGATCAATATTAGCTGTTGGAAGTTGTTAAAATAAATGTTTAAATTTGTAAAAAAAAAAATATGAACTTAGATTATACTTGGGATATTACACAATTAAGTGCTAAAACACATGAAGATAATTTAAACAATGTGGTTTATGCTATTGATTTTAGATATATAGGAACTACAAATGATGCTGTTGAACCAGATAAAAATTATAGTTCTTTTTATTCAGCACAATTAATGGTTGAATATAACCCAGAAGATCCATTTACACCATTTGAAGATTTAACTAAAGATCAAGTTACTCAATGGTTAATTGATGGTAGTGATATTGAATCAATGCAAGAATTTATTATAAAAAATATTGAATTACAAAAAAATCCAGTTGATGTTTATTTAACACCACCATGGAAAGAAAATTAATAATTAAATAAATAAAAATGAGCAAACTAGAAAAAAAAGAATTAAAAGATTTACAAGAAAATCAAGGAAAAATTAATCAAGCTGTATCTAATCTTGGTGTAATTTCTATTCAAAAAATTAACTTAGAAAAGTCAAAGGAATCTTTACTTGGTGAATTGAAAAAAATAGAAGATGAGCAAAACGATCTTAAAAAAGAACTTGAGGAAAAGTACGGAAAAATCTCAGTTAATTTAGAATCTGGCGAATACGAAATTATCCCAGAACAAGAGTAAATTATGTCAGTGATTAATTCGTCTAGTTTTTTATTATTAAAAGACGATGTAATAATTGGTCACAGCACTGAAACTACTTTTAACATTGAGGTCGATTTACCAGAAACTACTACAAAAGACAGTTTAGGTTGGAAGGAATATATTGCTTGTGTAAGAGGTGGCAATATGTCTGCGGCCGGATTAACTTGTTACAATGACACTTTAAATTTTAAACAATTTGCTGATTATGTTATTGGCAAATCTAAAGTTGTTTTTTATTTCAAACAAACTACGGATCCCGAGTTGATATGTAGAGGTGAAGGATATGTAACCAGTGTTGACGAAGTTGGAGATAATGAGTCAATAAGCGAATTTAATGTTGAAATAAATTTGACTGGAACAATAACAGCCGGGAACGATAAAAACTGGGAAAACATATTTGAGTTTTGGGAGGATATAGCAAGAAACTGGGAAAGTGTATAAATTATTTATTTGTATATTTGTGTTAAATTAATAAATAAAAAATATAAATTATGCCAACTACTGGAATATTTAACGGAACTAATTTAATTTTAAAATTTCATTCAACTGACGGGAGTGAAGTTGTTGTAGGGCACACAACTAGCGCAAGCATGAGTTTGTCTGCTGATTTACCTGATGCGACAACAAAAAACTCGTCTGGTTATAATGAAGTAATTGCTGGAACTAGAACTGGCGAGATCTCATTTGAAGGTCTTGTAGCATACGATGATTCAAACAATGCCATTGAAGCTGCTGATTATTTATTAGCAAGAACAAAAGTTTACTGGACGTTTGGAACTTCTGTGTCAGGTGACGATGTTTACTCGGGTGCAGGTTTTTTAAACTCTGTAGAAATGAGTGCTGAGATGGAATCTCCTGTATCATTTAGCGGATCTATCACTGTTACAGGTGCTATTGCTAAAACAGCAAACTAATAAAAGTTAAATAAACAGGCACAGGTATTTCTTGTGCCTTAATTTTATACATAATGGCAAACAAGAAAAGAGGATACTACACTGTAGGAATGGGTGGTAAGCAACGCACACTACATTTCTCAATGAATTTTTGGTCAAACTTCACAGATATTTTAGACATACCATTAGAAGGTCTTGCTGACGTTTTTTCAGATGGAATTAAACTTTCCACAATTAGAACTTTAATTTATGCTGGTTTATTAGCGTACGATCAAGAAGAAGGAAACGAAATTGATTACAATGAATTTAAAGTTGGAATGTGGTTGGAAGATTTTTCATCAGAAAAACTTGAAAGCATTGTATCAACTATGATGGAATCAAGAATATTAGGCAACGATTTAAATGCTGGATTAAGTAGAAATGTTAAAAAATCTACAAAGCCGGGAAAGTAAACAGCCAGCTTGATTGGGAATCACTGATCGACTTTTACATTGGTCAAGTTGGCATTACGCCAGATAATTTTTGGATTCATACTTGGAAGGAAAATCATCTAATGGGCGAATCATACTTGATAAAACAAAATTTAGAATGGGAACGGATCCGGTATTTGTCAACTATGGTTTACAATGTAAATTGTCAAAAAAGATCTCAAATGTTAAAACCGGAAAAATTATTTCCACTGCCTCAAGACGCATTACTTGAACGAGGCAAGCCAAAATCTACTGTTGAACAATATATAGAATTTAAGAAAAAAACAGAAGATCGTCATTGGGAAACACTTGATTAATATTTAGTAAATTTGTAAAAATTAATCTATATGGCAAAAGAAGAAGTAATAATTGTATTTGGCGCCGATGTCAAGAAACTTGAAAGCGGATTAAAGACAGCAAGTTCAAAGATTAAAAAGTTTGGTACAAGTGTCAGTAAAGTTGGCAAGAGCTTAAGCGTTAAGCTAACAGCTCCGCTTGTTTTTGCGGGCGGTATGGCTATAAAGCAAGCAGCAAAATTTGAGAAGCTTAGAACAACGCTAAATGTCTTAACCGGGTCAGCTGATGAAGGCGGGAAAGCTTTTAAAAGATTAGTTGAATTTTCAGCTAAAACACCTTTTCAATTAGACGATCTAGTCAAGGCAAATAATACAATGATGGGGTTTGGTTTAAGTGCTGATCAAGCATACGGATCCTTGCAACAACTTGGTGATATTGCGGCAGTAGCAGGTGGAGATTTACAGAGAATTGCTGTTGCTTTTGGACAATCCGCAGCAGAGGGCCGTGTAATGACAAGAGATATTTTACAGTTTATTAATAACGGCGTACCAATGTACGATTTGTTAGCAGATGTAACAGGTAAAAGCGCAAGTGAAGTAAGAAATTTAGCAACCGAAGGAAAAATTACTTTTGACGTTTTACAGGCGGCATTTAAAAAAGCTACATCAGAAGGCGGTAAATTTCATAAAGGAATGGATACATTAAGCGGTACTTTAAACGGCTTATTTTCCACTTTACAAGACAATTTAAACATAGCTTTTGCCGAACTTGGGCAAGAGATTGCCGAAGCTTTTAACTTGTCAGAAAACATACCTAAATTGATTAGTTTTATACAATCATTGGTAGAAAAATTTAAAGCGCTATCACCCGAATCAAAAAGATTTTTAGTCATAGCCACTGCTATTGCGGCAGCATTACCGCCACTGTTAATTGTATTAGGAACAATGATAACTAGCGTTGGAGCTATAACAGGTGGAATTGGATCTGCTATTGGTGTATTTGCTAAATGGCTACCAATTATTAAAAAATCAAGATTGGGTATTTTAGCACTAAACTTAGCAATGAAGGCAAATCCAGCTATTTTATTTGCTTCAATTATTTTAGGGGCCGCAGCAGCACTGTTTAAATTAGGTAGAGCAAGAAAAGCGGCAGCGATGGAAAAGCTAAATGAAGAATTTAGCGCATTATCTATTGAAGATGCTGAAAAAAAATTACAAGATTTAACAACAAGTTTTAACGCAAATAATGCTATACTAGAAAAAAACAATCAATTATCCTTTTCAAGAAGAAAAAACACACTTGAGGACGCAGAGGGTACAAAAATGCTAACTCGGAAAATATCATCAGCTAACAAAAAACGAGCTGAACAAATAGAGGTTTTAAAAAATGTTATAAAACAAAAAAAGGAACTCAGAGAAATTGATAATTTAAAACCCGGCACAGACGCTCCTATTGATAGCGGTGGAACTATTGATTTAGATGATGGTAGCGAAGCAGCAGCACAGGCGTTAAAATTAAAAGAAGAAACGGCACAAGCTCTACTAACTACGGATCAAAAAAGATTTGAAAGCGAATACAAACAAACACAAGAGCATTACGACAGGTTAATTAAATTAAACAAAAATAACGCTGATCTTGTTAAAAAACTTGAAACATCTAAAGGTGAAAAATTAAAAAGCATTTCTGATAAGCATTATGAAGATTTATTAGGTGCGTTTGCTGAATATGGTGAAAAAAGGAAGGAAATGAAGACGGAAGTTGAAGATGCTAGCGCCGTCACAGATCAACAAAAAAAGGCATTAGAAATACAAAGAGCAACACAGCATTTTACAAATTTAATTACACAAGCTAAAAAATTTAATTTAGATACAGCAGCATTACAAGAAGCACAAAAATTAAGAATAGCAGAAATAACAGCTCAATATACAGAATCTCAATCGACATTCGCTACAGCACAAGAAAATATAAATAGTGTTTTACAAGGCAGTTTTGCTAATTTAGGAAACTCAATTACAAACGCATTCGCCGGATCAAAAACAGTTTTAGGCGCTTTTATGGGTGCTTTCATACAGACCGCAACAAGTATCATGGCGGCAAATTTAGCAACGTCTATGTCTGGCGCAGTTGATTCTGGTACAAAAACAGCAGCAAGCTTTGGGCCGGCAGCAGCATTTGTTTTACCCGGTCTAGTAGCTGGAGCAATGGCTGTTGTAAGTAAAGCTTTTAACAAAGTGCCTAAATTTGCACAGGGTGGTATTGTAAGTACACCAACTCTTGGTATGTTTGGAGAATATCCGGGTGCTTCTAGAAATCCAGAGGTTGTAGCGCCTTTAGACAAATTAAAAGGTATGTTGGGTAACAGTGGAGGATCTAGGGTACAAGTGGCCGGTGAATTTAGATTAAAAGGTCAGGACCTAGTTGTAGCATTACAAAGAGCAAACAATAACAGAAATAGAATTTTATAATGGCATACGGTGTTAAATATCGTTTAGAATTTTCAGATGACAATTTAAAAGGTAAAAAAATTGAAATATGGAAAAAAAATTATACGTCATCTACAGTGTACGATATGGTTGGTACAAACGAACCTTGTATTATATCTTGGGAAGGCGATGACAATTTTTATAAACCAATAAAAGGATCTGAATGTGAAATAAATTTATTTGTAACAGATGACGTTAATTATGACAATTTTTACGAGTACGATGAAAGAGAATATCAAGTAAAAGTATTTTATAAAGACACAAGTAATAATTACCAACTGTTTTGGATCGGCTGGCTTGTAAACGATCAATTTACAGAAGCTTTAAGAAGTAAACCATATCCAATATCATTAAAAGCAATCGATGGCTTAGGAACGCTTAAAAACTTTGATATGACGCTGTATCAAGATAGCTACGGCCCGTTATCGGCAAGACAATGGATTACATCAACACTGGAAAATTTAGATCTAGATTTGGATATTTATGTCAGTCAAGATATATATGTAAGAAATCCCACAAGCACACAATATAGTTTATATGATATAATGTTTATAAATCCTTATACATTTCAAAAATCTAAGCTAGATATAAACAACGCTTCTTATGTGTTAGAACAAATTTTAAAAATTACAAACGCAAGAATTTTTCAATCCTATGGTAAATGGTACATTGTAAATAATTCTAGTTATTCTGATCAAGCGGTTAAAAACGCAAGCGCATCAACTGCTCAAGGCGGTACTGTTCCAACTAATATAATGGCATCAGAATCAACAAGCTTAATTAATAACGGCACTGAATCGCCTAAATTTGTAATTTATAATTATCAGGGAACATATCAATCAACATCTAATATTGATGTGTTAAAACAACTACCTAGCGATTTATTGCCTATTGGTAATGATCTTACAAGAGAATTTAAAAGACCTTTAAATGAGTTTTTTATAACGCACGAAACGTCACAATACAATGAAACTAATAATTTTCAAAATAGCGGATTTGAAAACGGTTTAACATTTTGGACAACATACACATCAACAAGCACAACATCACCCGGCGTTATATCAACTGATTTTAGTAAACAAGGCAATCAAAGTTTTAAAAACGTACAAACACAAACTAGCACAAACACAAGAAAAACACTATCAAACTCAAGTGCCGGTTATGCAGTTAATTCAACGCATTTAGGTCATGTACTTAAAATAAACACATATTTTGATGTTAACAGCAATTACGGAACTGTTAATTTTAGATGGCAATTAAGAGTTGGCCCAGATCCTAGTTCACCGCCCCCACAAGATCCAACTTATTATTGGAACAATACAACGGAAGCTTGGACGACAACGAATACCGTAAACACACAAAACATAGATGAAGAACCGGATAAATGGCAAGAATTTAGTTATGATGTAGGATCTTTTCCAATAAATGGCGATATGTACATTGATTTATACGAACCCTATGTTGCTAATAGTGGCGGTTTAAACGGTTTGTATTATGATAATATTACTATTGAATTTGATAGAAAAGACGGTGATAACAGAGAACCTTTTTATGCCAAAATAAACGATTTTACATACACTAGAACAAGAACAACCGGATCAAATTTAACAGGTGTTTTAAAGCTTTCTGATTTATGTTTATCACATAACAATTACGGGAATGTTTTAAGTAGTACAACAAAAGTTATACGGCCCCGAGATGATAATGCTAATTTTGCTACAACATTAGAAAAAATAATTACACAACAAGTTATAAACGATTACAGAAAAAATTTAGTAAATTACGAAGGCACATTGTATAATCAAGACACAAATCCAATTTCGCTACATAACAAAATATGGATTAATTTTGGAAATCCTGTAAGTGGTCATTTAAGGGAAAACGTAAGTTGTTACATTGATAGAATGTCATATAATGTAAAGCGTAATACATACGAAGTTACAATGCATGTTCCGAATCAAGATGACGATCAAACAAGCACTTTTAAAGCTAAATTTTAAACTTTTTCTTTTCCTGTTTGCTGCTGGAATCCTCAATGTTAATTCGTTGGGGGTTCCTTTTTTTGTTAAAATATTTCTTTTTTTTTAAAATATATTTTATTAAATTAGCTGAAAATATATAAAATATGTTTAAATATTACTTTGATGAAGATCTGAAAAAACTAGGTATAAAAAAATACATAGTTTGCGAGGTCTTAAATTGTACGATGCCTACATTGGCGTCAAGATTAAAAAATCCCGGAACATTCACAGTCGACGAAATCAAAAAGCTTCAAGAAATCGGGTTTGAAGCAATGACGCGTCTAATTTAAAAAAGTTAATTTAATTTATGAATCAATTTCACAAGAAGCTTTGGATATTGCAGCAAGAGATAGGGGCAATATCAAAAGACAGTAAAAATCCCTATTTCAAATCCAAGTATTTTGATATTAACAGTTTAATAAAATCTTTATTGCCACTGTTAAAAAAACACAGGATCTTATTGTTACAACCAATTATTAATAACGAGGTTTATACAATTTTACAAGATCTTGAGTCAGATGAACCGAAAATTATGTCATCAATACCGCTCGGTGACATAAAAGATCCCCAAAAGTTAGGTGGCGCCATTACTTATTACAGGCGTTATACTTTACAATCATTGTTAGGTTTACAAGCCGAAGATGATGACGGGAACACAGCAAGCGGCAGACAGGTTGAAAATCAACCAAAATTTAATCAATCATTTATTTAATAATTATGGCAGAATCATTTAAACACAAACCCGGTAATGGAACCTTATTCAAAAATCAGTATAAGGAAAAAGACACGCAACCAGATTTTAATGGCACTATCGTTTTACAAGACGGTACTGAAAAGCAAATCGCAGGGTGGCGTAAAGAAGGAGCAAACGGCCCTTTTATCTCATTATCAATTTCTGATCCTTACGTTAAGGAAGAAAAAAAAGCGCAGAATGTTACAGTTGATGACTTAAATTTCGATTAGCAAGTGACAGGAAAAGAGGGCAGCCAATCGGTTGCCTTTTTTTTTGACTAATTTGGATTTATTAAAATTTATTTATAATTTAAAAAAAAATTTATAATTTATGAAAAAACGTCAATACAGATCAAATCAAGGAAGGAATCCTAAAAAAGAAGAACAAACCTTTACAGTGATAAAAGTAGCTTTTATTATTACTGTAATAGCGTTTTTAACACATTTAATAACAAACTAATTTATGAAAGTAGTAAAAGACAGTAATGAGATGTATCATTCTCATCAATCAATCAGCGCAAGCGGATTAAAAATAATAAGTAAAAAATCAGTTAAGCATTATTTAGAGATGGAATTTAAAGAAACTGATTCAATGAGATTAGGCACAGCAGTACATCAAGCTATGTTAGAACCAGAGGTGTTTTATGACATATATTATCCGATGCCAAATATTGGAGATCTCAGAAAAAAGGAAAATAAAGAACTTAAAAGACAAGAAGAAGAAAAAGCCAAAGGAAAAATATGTTTAACTAACAATGAACACGAAGCTATTAAAACAATTCTTAAGAATTTAAGTAAAAATAAACTAGCACAGAAATACTGTAAAGGTGAAATTGAATTATCACATTATTTAAAACACGACGGAATTGATGTTAGAGTGCGCCCGGACGTGATAAACCGTGTATCGGGTTTTATAGCTGATGTTAAAACAACTCGTGATAATTCTCCAGAGGGTTTTAGATGGGAAGTAAAAAAATACGGTTACCACATACAAGCTGCTTTTTATATGGATATGCTTGGTGTAGATACTTTTAAAATAATAGCAGTGGAAAATGTTAAACCTTATACAGTAAATGTACAGACATTAGATGAAGAAACTATTGAAAAGGGCCGTGTTTTATATAAACAAGCCATTGAAGATTGGAAACTTTATGTGAGAAATAATTTAATAAAATCTTATAATTGGTCGAGAATAGCTGATGACGGATCCTATTTAATTAAAATATGATAGTTATAAGAAATTTAGTTGAGAAGCATTTTAATATAGATATATCAAATAAAAGCCGAAAATTTGAATATGTTTTTGCTCGAGCTTGTTATTATAAAATTTGCAGAGATTTCGGCGGTTATACCTACATAAAAATAGCTAAAACTTTAAATAAAAATCACGCAACAGTTTTACACGCTCTGAAAGAATTAGAGTTTATGGCAAAACATGATAAGTATTATTTAAAAAAATATAATTCATTAATGGCTAAATTCAATTTAAATGTTTTTAAGACGCTTAATTACAACGATAGATATAAGGGCATGACTTTGCAACAATTAGTGCAAGATTACAACTTATTATTGCTAGAAAACGAAAATTTAAAGAGCGAAATCAAAGGATTAGAAAATTCAATATACTATTTAGCTGAATTATAAAAATTATTTTTAACTTTATAAAAAAATTTTATGAAAGTAAACGCATTTGAAAACGAAATATTTGAAGCTTTTAGAATTAACGAACGTAAAATCAACGAATCAAAAAAATTTTTAGAAAAAAACGGTTACGAAGTTAAAAAAGCTAATAAAAAAAACTAATGAAAAGGAATCCATTTTTTAAATATTTAGGCAAAGAAGACATTATGCAGAATAAAATTATGAGATTTTTAGACATTAATTATCCGGGCGCCCTTTACACTCATGTAGCAAACGAAGGTAAAAGAACACCTTTTGAACAATTTAAAATGAAATTTCTTGGAACGAAAGCCGGGATCCCGGACATTTTAATATTTACTAGTAATAAACAATACAGTGGTTTAGCCATAGAGTTAAAGACCGGTTATAACAAACCGACACAAAATCAACAAAACTGGTTAGGAATGTTAAATGACAATAATTGGTTAGCTTGTTGGCATAACGACTACGATAAATGTATATCAACAATTAAAACGTATTTTAACAACAAATAATGGCGATTAAAAAAATTTATTTTGAAGAAGAAGGTCAACGAGTAAGATGGACGCAAACCTCATCTGATGATTTTTCTTACGATTATAAATATGTTGGTAATGCTAGCGAAGCTGAATTTGAACTATTAATGGAACTACTTTGGTTTATGTACGAAGAAGATCCAATGACATATAATCAATTTTTTGACACTTTTAAAGAACTTAGGACCTTTATTGACGGTCTTAAGGGATTCATTGATAAACAATAAATAATTTATGAAATATAATTTAATTATCAAACCTAAAAAGTTTGATTTTTTCACTGTCATACCTAGCTACATACTCAGGCACAAAGGTATATCTGTGGGAGCAACCGGTTTATACGCTTGGTTGTTTAGTCACAAGTCAGAACAACAAATAAACGTAGAGTTTATATGTGGGCATTTTAAGGAAAATCACAGCGCCGTTAGATCTAAAATAAACGAACTTATAAAGTTTGGATATTTAGAACGTAAAAGAATTTATGTCAATGGTAAGATAGCTGGTATAAATTATATGTTATCTGATAAACCTCTTAAAGCGGATAATCTAATTTCAGAAAACCTTAATTTAGAAAACCTTAATCTAGAAAATCAAGCACAAAGTAATATTAATAATAAAAGTAATATTATAAAAGAAAGTAATAATAAGAATTTTAATAAAACAATTTTAAATGCCTTTCCTCACTTTTTAAAATTATTTCCAACACGATACTTGCCCGAAACGCAAAGTCAAAAATTTAAATGGTTAGATTGCTTAGAGAAGCTTGAAAAGATCGAAAAAATAGATATTAAACAACTTTATTTAGTTGTCAAATTTATTAGAGAACATGAATTTTGGTCAGAACATTTCTTGACTTTATTAAAGCTTAGAAATAAAGATAAAAACGGAATAAAATATGTACACAAATATTTTGAAACGTATAAAAACGCAAATAAACCTAAATTTTACTGGAAAATTAAAGGCATTATTAAATATTTTATATATGAAGAAAATGGATCTGAAAAAATAGGAGCCACTACAAAAACAGGTAAATTAAACTATTTTAATTTAAACCAGGTTTTTAATAAACATCAATTAAAAGAATTAAAAGAATATATCAAAAATGAATAAAGGAACAGTTTACACATTAGACAAGTACGAAAAACAAATTGTAGAATTATCATCTCATCACAGACATCAAAATAAAATTGACACTGGTTGGAACGGTCACGGTACAGTTAACAAAGAATCAAGTCATGAATTAGATCGTGACGGATTTGGTGCTGAATTTATATTTGCACGTGAGCTCAATTTATACCCGGATTTTAAAATACACAATACAAGTAAAAGATTAGGCACAGATTATTATGACGCTAATTGGTGCGGAATGACAGTTGATGTCAAAGTAAATAGAAACCCGGAAAACCCGTTAATGATACCCGAGTATTTAAAAAGCGAATGTCAGCTCTTCGCTTTGTTTTCTTGTAAATATCCAAAATACAGGTTTGAAGGTTTTGCTACTAAAAATATGATTTTTAAAAGGTCAAATTTAAGAATGACAAGAGTAATGGCATACGTTCTTGATAAAAGCAAATTATTAGATATTGAAGACCTCGATATTTAAAAAAAATTTTTATATTTAAAAAATATTTATGAATCACATACAGGAATTACAAAATTTAGGCATTACAATAAAGCGGGGATCCGGGCAAACTAAAACAACTTGTCCTAACTGTTCGCATACTAGAAAAAACAAAAAAGATCAATGTTTGAGCGTTGATATTGACAGAGGTTTATATAATTGTCACAACTGCGGTTGGGGTGGAAATGTAAAATTTAAGAAAAAAATTGACTATGTTTTACCGGAAAAAACCAACATTAATTTAAACGAAAAAGTAGTTAAATGGTTTAACAACAGAGGTATAAGTGAAACAACTTTAATACATTGGAAAATTGGCGAATCTTTAGAATATATGCCACAAGTACAAGCAAAAAGACGTTGTATAAATTTTAATTATTACAGAGATAATAAAATTGTAAATATTAAATTTAGAGATGGTCAAAAAAACTTTAAACTAGTTAGCGGAGCAGAACTGATATTTTATGGTTTAGATAACACAATAAAATCAACAAGGTGTTATATTGTTGAAGGTGAAATGGACGCATTAAGCTTACACGAATCCGGTTTATATAGCGTTTGTTCAGTGCCTAACGGAGCAAGTAAAGGATCTCAAAAATTAGAATATTTAGACAACTGCTATGAGTATTTTAAAGATAAACTTGAAATTTATCTATGTACTGATAATGATGACGCCGGTTTACAATTAAGAAACGAGCTTGCAAGACGATTTGGCGCATATCGTTGTAAATACGTTGATTTCGGTGACTTTAAAGACGCAAATGAGGTTTTAATCACTAAGGGTGCAGAAACTCTCAGAAATATAATTAAAAACGCAAAAGATTTTCCGATTGAAGGCGTGATAAATATAAATAATATTTGGAAAAACGTACTTAATTACAATGAAAACGGTGTAAAGAATTATAGTATTGGCTTGGAAGGATCTGATGAATATTTTAAAATGGAACTTGGAGAGTGGAGCGTTGTCAGTGGAATACCTAATAGCGGTAAATCAGATGTTTTAGATCAAGTATTGTGTAATATAGCTATAAATCACGATTTTAGGTGTGCTATGTTTTCTCCTGAGAGTTTTCCTTATGAAGGTCATATAAAGCGAATAGCAAACAAATTAGTTGGAAGAAATACAACAAGCGACGATCTTAATCAAGTAAAAGATTTTATTAAAGAACATTTTTATTGGATAAAAATTGACTTAGAAAATTTAACTTTAAAAGCTATCCTTGATGCTTTCAAACAATTAGTTTTACAAAAAGGAATTAATGTATGTGTTATAGATCCTTGGAATATGCTTGATCATTCGGCGCAAAGAGATCATAGCTACATTGGTAAAACTTTAAGTCAAATTACACAGTTTTGTCAGCAAACTAAAACGCATATGTTTTTAGTTGCTCACCCTAGAAAAATTGAAAGTGAAGGCGGTCAATATAAAAAACCTACACTGTACGATATTAGCGGATCAGCAGATTTTTTTAATAAAGCTTACAATGGTTTAATTGTTTATAGATGTATCGGTCAAAAAACTAGTTACGGATCTGATGCTATTAAGATTTATATTGAAAAAGTTAAAAGAAAAGAAAATGGCCAACTTGGTTATTTTGAATTGGCTCCAGATTTTAAAAATGGTGGAGTATATAAATCAATCACTGAAAAAGATAAAAAATTTAAAATAATAAAAGACAATGACATACCGTTTTAAATAAAAAATTATGAAAATATACTATTTTAAAAAGTTTTGTAAAACAGCAACAGAATTATCTAATAAAAGAAAAATACAACTTATCAGTGTAATTAGTAAATCTTTACAAGATGACAAATCAAAACTAGAAAACGCAATAATTAATACACATTTAATACAAGAAAAACATAATAAAAATAAAAATAAATAATATGGAAAAACATGAGCTTAAGAGGGTTAAAAAATATTTGTTAGAATTAGCCGATGAAATTATGACGGCTAAACAACCCGAATACACTAACAAAAATATAGACGTTTTAAACAACTTTAAAACTAGCGCCAAGTTAGTTGGCATAACACCCGAAGAAATATGGGCAGCGCATTTTATAAAGCACGTACAATCAATATTAAGTCATGCTCATAATCCGGGTATGGAAAAAGCGGAGCCAATACAAACAAGATATGCTGATGCAATAAACTATTTATTTTTAGGGTTTTGTCTAGTTGTAGAAAACGAAATCGACAATGATATTATAAGCGGAACAGAATGAATATTTATTTAGAGGCACAAAGCTACTGTTTAGCACAGGGAATTAAAATTTACATTGTAGCTCTTGAAAGAACAAAAGAATGTAAAATTGAGGTTGATAATAACGGAAAA
>Ga0181401_1000066_pt1 | contig 35935 bp, 36 predicted proteins | sample 24SPOviralmetaG_FD_130130 | JGI IMG/M metagenome (GOLD analysis project Ga0181401, IMG submission 130130) | Marine viral communities from the oligotrophic San Pedro Time Series (SPOT) site, San Pedro Channel, CA, USA - 24 SPOT_SRF_2011-07-20 | ecosystem: Environmental > Aquatic > Marine > Strait...
ATACAAATTCTACATTAGGCATATCACCATATGTAGCATACTCCGGTGTTGTTGTGTTAGTTCTATCTCCACCGTTAGCAAAGATTACTTTGATGTCTCCATGTGTACTTAGCGTATGAAAAATTGCATGACAAGCACTATCGTCGCTGTCGTCAAATCCAATTACTTTATCTACAATTTCCATTTCTTGTATAAGTGCAATACGTTCTGTAAAGGGCATAAAGGGCCTACCTTTTTTACGTGTTAACCATTCGTCACTATTCACGCCGACAATAAGTTTGTCGCCGAGCTTCTTTGCTTCTTTGAAATAGGCTAGATGCCCTGAGTGTAGTGGATCAAAGCCACCTGTTACTAATACAACGTTCATAAGTATATTTAATTAAATAGCAGTATGGCTATACATATTCCTGAGCATAACTTGACCTTTATTCATATTCCAAAGACAGGCGGCTCTAGTATACAAGATTGGTTATTAAAAAATAACAAATGCGTATATCCTAAAAAATCAGTACATTGGAACGTTAGTCAGACTAAGGAACACTTTGTTAATGTTGGCAAAACATTTTGTGTAGTACGCAATCCATATGATTGGATGGTTAGTTGGTTTGAATACGAACGTAAACTTACACCAAGATACATAGCAAAGTTAGGCAGTATACATAAACTTAATCTTGAGAAAGAGACTCACAACAAAGAACTTCTTATTAAAAAACAGTCTATACTAGATAAAGGATTTAAATGTTATTTGTTAGAATATGGAATTAACATAACGTCACAATACAGTTGGGCAAATGATGTTGATATTGTATTACGTTTTCACAATTTAAATAATGATTTTAAACAACTGTTTAAAACTAACACTAACTTGCCTACAGTGAACACTACAGAACGTCAAGCCTGGCCTAGTTATTACGATAAAGAATGTAAACAAATTATGTTAGATTATTTTAGTAAAGATTTTACCCTTTTATAAAACTCTCTATTTAAAGATCTACAATCTTCTAAATATCCACTAACATGCCGATCACCTTTATAATTTTTCCAGTTATCAACAGAATCAATAATAGTAGGTTTATTTTTAAAGTTTTGAAACTTAGTAGTCCAACTAACTACACGAACATCTCTGTTTAATAACAATCCCCAATAAGCGCCATGATAACTGTCTGTTACAATAGTCTTACCAGATCCTAAAAATTCTATAACTTCGTCAAAGTTTGTATTAGTATTATGCATAACAGTATCACTTTCAGGATAAGTATCAGCCGACCGCGTTCTGTGTAAGAAAAATACAGTGTCTTTAGTTGCCGTATACGTTTTATCAAATGCAGGGTGCATACAACTAACACATGGCAAATATTCAGCTGTCCTATTACTAAAGTAATCTCTAACTCCGTACAGTGTAGATTGCGTTAACCAATCCGGCCACCAAAAGTTTTCTTTAAAACTAAAGTTATGTCCAATGCCCCAAACTATTAAATTTTTATAATTTTGTTTATCTATGTGTGCTGTGTATTTGTTAAAGTATTTTCTAATAAGTCCGCCACCACCTATAATAATAGTTTTATTATTTAGGTCATACTTTGTACATTTAGAAATACAATCACTAGTAACGTTTGCAAAGTTAAAATAACGACTAGGATTACAATACATATCCCCTACATTATTATCGCCTTTTTTATAGTGAAATTCTAAGATCTTCTCTTGTGGAACCATGTGTCGTAGTCTACCTCAGCAAAGGGAATGTCTTCTTTTACAAACCAAGTTTCAAATATTCTAGTTGGCACTTTATGCCATACATCTCTAACAGCTACTTTGTAGCCTAATGGAATCAAGTAATTGCAAGCAATAGTATGATAGTCTTCTTCACACTGATATCTATCATGCTCAAATGTAATTACATCAAATGTAATGCCATCACCAATTACTTTTTGTAATGCTTTAAATGTATTTTCAGGAGGCTCAATATCTATTGACAAATAATTAATATGTTTAGGCAAATTTAAATCTTCAAGGGCATTTTTGTAATTAAACTTTATAGCATCGCCCCAGTATATAGGATTTGTTCTTTGTGGACAATTATCCCATTCTGACTTATATTGCATATCAAATTCAATACTAAATCCCTTCCAGTTTTGTAACACTTCTAAGTTGTATGTGTTACTGCGCTTTCTTGGAAGGTGACCTCCTATTTCAATATAAGTACCGCCCATACCAATGCAATCAGAAGCAAACATATCCTGTCCTGCTTGACTACATTTTCTCCATTTCTCTCGTTTCATCGTGATCCTTTAAACTACGTATATAAATATATTTATGAGAATACTTTATGCCACCGGCACAAGCAGATCCTACTTTTCAACAATAACTGGTTATACACTGCCTTCTTGGAAGTATTTAATCGGAGATAAAATTGTATACCTTGATGAAGATTTTAAAATTCCTTCATTTAAAACAAGGTCAATAATGTTTGAAAAATGGAAAAAACCAAGTCTGTTTAGTGCATCAGAAGAAAAGTTTTATAGAAAAAGTAGATGCATTGTACAAGCATTAGAAGACGGTTGGAAATACGACTATGTTATCTGGATAGATGGTGATGTTGAAGTTACTAAACAACCTAATTTGTTAGAAATTTTACCAAATAGTAATGAGCTAGTAAGTGCAGTACGGAAGCCTGGTAAAGACGGAACAGGACTTGATAGTGGGTTTGTTGCATTCAATATGAAACACAAATCACTTGGTGTATTTTTATCAGAGTATACATCATTCTGGCTTGACAAAGAACGGCTTAGAGCATTGCCTTACAGATATGATGCACCTGTGTTGGAAGAAATATTAAAAAAGTATACTTGGCGTAATTTACTTAATGATGATTATGATGGTGATAATCCGGAAAAGAAACATCATTGTGGGTTTGATGGTAGTGTATTAGAAAAGTATTTTTTACACTATTGGGGCAAAAAACTTAAACAACAAAGATTTTCTAACAAGAAAAGATAGCATCATTGTGTCCTTGCCAAATCATTTTATAACCGTGTGTCTTTAAAATTTTATTAGTTCTATCGTGGACACTTTGATCTCCACCTTTGTCAATAGGCATAAACTCAATACATAATAACGGTTTGTATTTTCTAATAGTGTTTCTTGCACCTTCTAATACATCTGCTTCATATCCTTCACAGTCTATTTTAATACAAGAAATATTTTTAAATCTAAAATCGTCTAACGGTTTAACTGGTATATTAGTGCAAATCTCGTTACCTTTTCTTGGTTTAGGTTTGTCTGCAATTTTAAATGTTCCGGTATTGTTCAAACGACCAATCATTTCTACTTCGCCTGACTTGCTACCTAATGCACAGTCATACAGCTCTATATTATCGTAACCGTGAACATTACGTACTAAGCATTCATTGTTTAATGGAACAGGCTCAAATGCAAAAACTTTATTAAAGTTCTTGGCAAACGCTACAGCAAATAATCCTACATTAGCACCAGCATCAATTACATTGCCTGTCGTCTCAGATAGTTTAACAATTTTAGCTATGTACTTTGTTTGAAAATTATGACCGTATGGTGTGTGTTCTTTATTAATACAATGTTTTGTAAAAAGTATATCGCTGGTTGGTAAATGAAATCTGCCAATTCTTTTCATAATAAGTCTCCGTTATTATTTATAAACTAGCATCTTCCATACCTGCAACACGCAATTTAACTACGTTAGTAATTTGCCATTGCTTTTGGTCAAGTGCTTTGAGAACTCCTAACCATTTGTTACGCATTAGCGCAAACTCATTAATAATCTTTTCGTAGTCAACGACATCTGCCTCGCCGTCGACGTATTTTTCTACATCGCGACTAGACAGAGCTCGTTGATAATTTTCAAGATATTTCTTAAAGTATGAACTACGCAACCTGCGTAGCTCAATATTTAGATAGTGTAATATTGCTTCAATTTCTTGAAGTTGATTAAATCGGTGTTCAACAATGCCTGGCATACTAGCGGCCGCTCTTTCAACGTTACCTACCAATTTACATTCTGCACGAGCATCAGTTAATTCATGCTCATAGTGTGCAACTGCATCTGGTATTTTACTTACGTCTCTTGATACTTCGCTATACCAACCCATTATTTAATCCCAATCATCATCTTGTTCACTATCTGTTTCGTCTATTTCTAGATAATACCGGATGGCATCATCTAATTTATTGTCTACCCCAAAGGTGCTTTGGAATACGTGATCTGATACTCCGTAATCTGCAAGTAAGTCAACATAACGTTCCGCGGCCATCTCAACATGCTTCTTGTCAAGATATTCCTTAAAAAGTGTCCATATATCAGCAATCTGTTCTTCAGTCATTAGTAGCTAGTTCCTCGATAGGTTGTATTTCGTCTTCGCTGTCTGCGTCGAGTGTTTCAGAGGTATTTACCATAGTTGTTTCTTTTACTAGGTAATCTGACATAACCTTATCGAGATTTTCGCCAATCCACTTTTTACGATAGTCAAGAATTTCTTCACCATCTAGTGTAGTGTATGCAAGTCTATTGCCTTGCTTTTTAATAATGCCTTTTGCTTCAAACAATTCAAGCAAACCACTATAAGGGTTCATGCCTGTTTCATAAGGAATCTTCACTTGCACACCTTCAAAAGGTTTTGCATAACGAGTCTTCATTACTTTACAACCTGCTCTAATACCCATTACTTGACTGATTTTATTGCCGTCTTCGTCTTCTTTTAGTTTCAACTTCTTCATTGCAACAACAATACTTGATGCATAGATAAAGCCTTGACCGCCACTAATCTTATCATCTGGATCAAACATATCCTGTGATGCATAAGTGTGGTTAGTACATACTAAGCCTACATTGTGTGAGCCAATCATGTTAACAGTATTACGGACTAATGAAGTTAGTGCTTTAGGCTTACGACCCATATCACCTTTCATATCACCTTTGTTAAATTGATCAACGTCTGTAGGTGTTAGTAACATACCTAAACTATCAATAACAAACAACACCTTAGGACGTTCTTCTTCGTCCATTGCTTTGTAGTCAATCATAAACGTACTAATAGTTTTAGCAACGTCATCAATCATACTCATGTTTAGTTTTAATAGTTTTTCTTCTGAGGTATCAACATCAAGAGCATGTAACCAGCTTTCGTCAAGTGCATTCTCTGAGTCAATTAGTACTACAAAGATGCCTTGATCTTGTGCCGCTTTTACAATGTTACCTGCACAGATATATGATTTACCTGCACCAGACTCTCCTGCAAAAACTGTAACCTTACCCATTGGAACACCTCTATGGAAGTCACCGCTGATAAGATAGTTGAGTGCAAAGTTGCCTGTACTAATCCAGTCAGTAGGATCATTAAAACCACTACTCATACCTGAAATAGATTTTGTTAGACTGTTCCGAAACTTACTCGGATCAAACGATTTATTAGCCATATTTTTCTCCTATCTAAAAAGTGCCGTTACTAGCGTTTGGAGTGTTGACAGGTAAACCATGAATCTCTGCTCCGGTTTTGCTAGTAACGGTAATTGTTTTATTGTCCTTGACGTGCTCTAATCATTTGTAAAATGTCTTGAGCGTTGCCGCTTTCTGCAGGGGCTGCCGCTGGTGCCGCTTCTGCTACTGGAGCAGTTGCCGCTGGTGCCGCCTCTGGAGTTGGAGCAGGTGTTGCTACTGGTGCTACTGGAGCACTTTGGCTAACTGCTGTCGCGTTTGGGCTTGCCGCTCTCTGCGGATCACCTGTACGTTGCGCCATTCCTGCTGGACGGAAATATTGTCCCCAACGATCCATATCAAATGCTTCACCGTCTACTGACGCTTCAAACATTTCTGACATGACCTTTAGTTCTACATCTCCTGGCTTTTTAGGAAGGAAGTCACTTAGATTATATAATCCGTGTGCATTAACTGCCGCCATTTGCGCATCGTCTAATGGACGCTCTCTACGTGCCCAATTACTTGTGCTATAGTCTGCGTATCCACCTTTTGATGTTTTGTTTAGACGGAAGTCTACACCAGCAGTATAATCTGTTGGCAATTCTTCCATATCTGGGTCCATAAGGGCCTGCTTAATGATATTGAAGATTTGTGGACCAATAATAAAGCGTCTGATTGGATTCTCAGGTGCTTGATCATCGGCAATTGGATTGTCTACTACAAACCCTTGGAAGATATAACTACGTTTCTTCCAGTATTTACGACCCATGTCTTCTAGACTTGGATCTTTAAACCAACCACGTACCTCTTGTAGAATGTTACAGCTTTCGCCATACATTTCCATACATGGTACTTGTACCTGTACTGGACGTGAATCAGTTTGACCTTTTACACCAGCAAATGGAAGTTTGATTACCAAACGTTCAGCCCAGAAAAAAGTATTATCTGTGTTGCCGTCTGGAAGGAAACGTAGAGTTGAACTCTCGCCTTCTTTCATATTCCAAAATGGGTAAATTGCGTTATCACCACCGCCTGACTGACGGTTACCTGAAGCGCCTGCTTCTTGCTCTTTGAGCTTTGCTCGGATTTCTGCTAATGATGCCATAGTTATGCCTCCTATAAATGTTGCCTATGTGCAGTAGCTATATTGCTACTAGTGCCTTTTAGTTTGTAGCACAGTTCTTATTATATGCTATTCTACAAACTTTGTCAAGTCTTTTTTGAAGAAAAACTAAAAAAACTTATAAAAGTTTAGCCAATTATATACCAGCTAAACTCCTAATGCTGTCTAATTCTGTATTATCTTGTACTACAGGCTCTTCTCTGTAGCCCATTACTTCTGATACACGGTTATTAATCTTTTCTAAAAACTGCTTTGCAGGCTCAATATATTGTTCACCGTAATCTTTTTCTACCATAGTAAGTATTGCTGTTTCACCTTTTGGAAACTGTCCTGTTGTGTAATCAAAGTAACTTAGTATGAACTCTCCTAATGGAGTCTTTTCGTCCTTTTCTAATTTAATCTTATCACCGTCTGGTCCGTCAATCTCATCGCCTTTTTTCTTGCCATTCATTTTGGCTTTCTTTACAGCGTGTGCGTATGCATTGCCTTCGTCGGTATCGTCATCAGTTAACACTGATACCATATCGTCGCCGTTGTTTAGACCACCTTTTTTGATTTTTACATTTTCTTTACCAAACTTTAGTATTGCGTCTTTAGGATCCATTGAAGTTTGTTTCCAACGCATTTCACCTTCGTTCTTTTTACAACTACCTGGTTCTCCGGCTTTTTTGCCTGGAACTTTAGAGTAGCCTTTCCAACACTTATCATAGATTTTGCTATTGCCGTGTCTTTCACCTTCTTCAATTTCTTCTTCAGTCATGCCTAGTGTAGTCCAACTTTGGTTACCGCAGTCTTCACATGCAGTTTCTGAGAACTGACCCATTGCATCTTCTAATGCTTGTTCAATTTCTGACTCATCAGTTGTGCCTGAACGTGTAGTAAATCCACTGTTTAATTCTTTACCAATGCGTTTTACTTCCATGTCCATATCGCCGGCATTAATTTTATTTTTTCTAACCGTGTTGTACAAACACACACGTGGATCATTTAAACAACCATTTTCAATTTTAGCAATAGTTGCATCATCATATCCATGTGTTTTTAACAATGTTCTTAGTATATGTAAATCTTGTTTATACTGTTTCATACTGTCAGCACGACCTTTTTTAAAGTCAGCAATCTTACCTTTAGCCCAATCAATAGGACCTTCTTCTAAATCTTCTGGACCTAGTTCAACTGTCTTAGTGCCTTCTTTAACTAAGTTGTATATGTAAGGAAACACGTCTGATAGTTCTTCGTTAAACTGTTTGATAGTTAGCTCGTCTATCCAGTTCTCTGCAACGTCACTTGGTACGTCTTCCATCATAGGTGTTTCAAATGCTTCAAATGTTTCTTTGTAATATGCTGGCTTTTGTAATGACTCTACAGTCTTTTTAACTGTTGACATACGCTCTTTAACAATGTCCATATATCCTGCTAGGCTTTCTGCCATTACTGCTGAACGACCCATGTAAGTTTTAAACTTACGTAACTTTGCTAATTCTTCACTTAGACTTGTAATATGTTTGCCAAAGTCATCATGTGGAGCTCCGCCTTCTGCTACGTGACGAGCCATTGCTCTTGCACCACTTAGGTGTTTAAATGGATACTTGAATCTTTCACCATCTGCATTTTCAACATATATTGCACCAACCTTTTGTGTACGTCCTGTTGCACTTGCTTGGTTAATACTTTCTGTATGTTTTATCATTAGTCTAGCACTATCAAAGTTTTGATAACTTATTCTTGATGTGCCATAAAGTTTTGATTCGTTCATTTGATCATCCTCAACGCGGTTTTGAGCTAAAAATTTGTAATCTCGTTTATCTAGATTGCTTTTTGTTATGTTACGTGTATCAAAATTTAGCAATCTCATTTTACTAAATTGACGTAATTCTTTTAGAAAACTGTACCAATTATCTCGTGTCATTGAATCTTCGTTTGCTACAAAATCGTTTGTATACATAACTGCTAATGCATCTTCGTCTAAGGAAATACTAACTTTGCCTAATACACGATCTGCCTCTTTATACTGAAAGTCGAAAAAACGTGCTTCAGATGCTACGTTAGTTACATTGCCTTCAGAATCACCAATAGTAACAGTGGGAAAACGTCCACGTATTTTATCGAAAAGGTCTTTTGATATATTCTCTAAGTTCTTCATGTTAATATTTATCAATAATTGCTACTAACGAAGATCGGCATGGGTGCATCATAATCTTCCATACTTTCCGCCTGGGTAAATGTATTATACACTCTTGGATCCCAGTCTTTTAATACATCCATCATTCTAAGTGCAAGTAATGTTGCACTTACTAGATCATCGCTTATTCCTGATTTAGCTTGGAAGCTACTTCCTGTAGCAACAAAGCCTTTTAATTCTGACAATAGAGGCTTACTGCGTATAAGCATTTTGTCATTTTCTACCATTGTTTTTAATCGACTACATGCTGTAATCTTAGTACCGTGTGTAGTATTAAAGCCTTTACGGAACTTGCGCACATGTCCTTTTCGAATAGGTTCAGACACAAATAGTCCTGGTATATTCTCTTCCCCGAAATCGTTTATAACGATTAGTGCCGCTTCGCCGATGCCATTGTTTTCTACACTCCAATACACGCCATTGCTATTGCCTGTTTCTTTTGTTATATAATTACAGATATCCGACAGTACACGTATTTGTCCTGGTATAGCAGTTTGATTGTGTTGCCACTCTGCTACTTGTTCATAACTAGGTAATTCAAATACTTGTATAGCCGCATTATCTCCGCCTGTGCCCATACTAGGATCAAGTGCAATACAATATGTATATTGCGAAGTTGGCTTTTTATACCAACGTGTTTGACCCATATTTAATGTAGGGTTAGTGCCTTCCATGGCCGCAAGTTTAATTGAGTTGATAAGTGTTTCATCAAATACCAAAAACTCACATCCGTATTCACGTCTAAACTTTTCTTCGCCAATACGTCCAATTTCTGCTACTTTCCATTCTTCATCACGATCAGGATGTTCTTCCCATTGTGCAACAAAACTATGAAATCCGTTTATGCCTAATTCTTGTTCATTGCCATGTTCGTCAAACTTTTGTTCTGCTTGTTTCCAAATAGTAGCAAATGTATCTTCATCACTGTTAGGTGTTGATGTAATAATAGCACGACCACCTGTTGCTAGTGTAGGTGATATTGATGTCCAAAATTCTTCTGCAATGTTAGGTTGCACAAATGCAAACTCGTCACAGTATAGTAATGATATGGACATACCACGTCCAGTGTTTCCAGTAGTTGTTTGACTTACGATTCTACTACCGTTTTCAAACTCAATACTACCTTTGTTGTAACTTGTAACACCTGCTCTAATATGGTCTTCACATGTTTCATATATGTAACGTATACGTGACATAATTTCTTGTGCGCCTGTATACTTGTGCGCCGCAATTAGAATAGTTTGATCTGGATTAAACATTGCATACCACGCTAGGTATATTGCCGCACAGGTAGTCTTACCTGTTTGCCTTGGCATCATGTTTATATTAAAACGATAACTGTGGTATGAATGCATCAAACGTATTTGATACTCATAAGGATCAAACAACAACTTACCTTGTACAGGATGTTGTATAAAAGCAAACTTACGTGCAAAGTACATATACCCAGTATCAGGATCAGTACATGCTAATAAGTCAGCAATTTGTTCTTCATTAAATGTTTCTTTGGTATTGGCTTTTTTAGTTAATACGCCATCTAAACTTTTGCTCATGTTAGTATTTAACCAATATAATCGTCATAGTATCCCGTATCGAACCTAAGATCAAACAGTTTACGTTTGTCTTGCTGTATTAGTACGGGTACTGGGGAAGCATTAGGACCGTTTGTTGGTTCGCTCCATAACCATTCATATTCGCCGTTGTCAATCTTTTTGTGTAATTTTTTTAGTCGTCTACGATTGTAGTTAGGACAAATATAAACAATGGCTTGATTGTTGCCTAGTGGCTCAACTTCTCCAGACCATTGTGTAATTTTTAATTCGCCTTTTTTGAGAGCGGCTCCGCTCCAAGGACATACAGGTTTAATGTGTTGGAAGTATTCTTCCCAATTAACCTCTTGACTTTTTCTTCCCTCGGCCTTTTCCTCGGCCCTCGGTTGTCTTGATGTCTTCGTTACCACGTGATGCTTTTAACTTCTTTTTACCACGTCCTCTGCCAGCCATTATAGCGCCTCTACCCTCGGCAGTTTTCTTTTCGCTTAGTGCGGCCCAAAGTTGATCTCTAATTGACTCAACAGCTGGATCTTTTACACGGATTGCTTTTCTATCTTTTGGTCTGTGTAAATCATCGCCTGTTGCAATAACATCATCTTCACTGCCATACTCTTCGTCTGGTGAGTTAGCCCAATTTTCAGATGCTTCTTCTTCTGCAGGAGCCTCATCATCTTCACCAGCTGACATAATAGAACGCATAGTTGCCATATCCATTTCTTGTCCTTTTGCTGGTAGTTCCATTTCTGGTTCATGATCATGTACTACTGGTAACTGCGGAGCATTGTCAATTCCTGCCGCTTGTTGCATCATTGAAATAAGATCTGCAACATTTTCTTTACCTGATGCTGTAATATTTACTGTTACTTCACCTTGTCCAGCGCCGGGCATCATTGGTGCCTCAGTTGCTGTTGCTGGCATGTCGCCACATTCTTCTACTGATTGTATTGATTCTAAAATAGCTTTCATGCTACCTTTATCTGCGGAATTAGCTGGCTTCTTGCCTGCTCCTGCATCATCAAAGTTTTTTAAAATATCTAGCATATTGCTCATAATTAACTCCCTATTGGACTTTTGCTATTTGTTTCAGATGTTATGTCTTTGCTCTCTCCAGCTGTTACACCAGCTACAGGATCAACTTCTCTTTCCTTACGAGCAACTTCTAATTCTTTTAACAGGTCCATAACACGATTTTCACCTACGCTATCTTGGCCGCTTTCGCCGCCCATGTCTTCTGTATTCAACACTGATTCGTATGGTTCTTCATTTTTTGGTTCTTGTTGTAATTCTAGTACTTCACCTGGAACTCTAACTACTATATGTGCCGCTGGTATATTACAATTTGCGGCAATATAATTTTCTAATACTTGTTTTGTTGTAGGATAGTTAACAGCTATTTCCCAAGTCTGTACTTCCATATTTTTTAATGTTGGAAAATCTAAAGGTGATTCTTGTATTGGAGTCTTCTTCATAGATGAAATACTTTCAATACTAAATCTTTCTAAAGACGTTTTTAATTGTGCTTCGCAATTTTCAGGAAGCTCACCTGCAACTTTAATTAAAAAGCTATAAGTTTTCTTTGATTCTATTAATATATCGCTAAATGATTTCATCGTTAATTTCCTATTATATGTTATTTATCTTTATCTAAGCCTTTTAGGCGTTCCAATAGACTGTTGCGATCTGTAACAACATATCCTTCTCCAGATACTAGCCCGTCATTTCCGTTATTAGTGTCTGAATCCATCTTTTGTTTTTTGAGTTGAAGCTCAATCATCTTTAATTTTTTGTCCATTTTTGCTGTTTTTGCATCAAGACTTGTTTTTAACATATTACCTGCAACTTCAAAAACCCTACCACTATAACGACTTTCTACATTCATGCCTAGAGTCATTAAATCATCATAAGCATCTAATGCACGTTGAGCAATATCTTCTAGTTCGTTATCTGCTTTATCACCTAATCCTTTTACAGCTGGTAATGCAGAGGCGATCTTATCAAAATCAGCCATGGTATTAAATGTATCTTGTTGTTCAACTATTGCGGCTTGCTTTTTTGACTCGTTATCTTTTGACTTAGCGTCATTAATGATATCTTTAGAATCAGGCAAATCTAATAGTTCTTCTAGTTTCTTTGTCATAGTAATACACCGTTATTATACATGATATTTATATCTTTAGAATACCCTAGTAAATTAAAATCTTGTTCGTATGCGTTATATACTGTTTCTACAATACTGTATTTTGTATAATACTTCTTATATTGATTATTACCAGTTTTATTTAAATGCGTTATATCTTCTGTTGTCCCTAATATACGCTTTAAATAATCGTTCACTTGATCCATTTGTTCAAAGTTAAAAAGACGATCTACATTTTTGTAAGGGTGCTGTAAACTACCTAACGGAACATACGGTAATAAATTACAAAACTGCTTAAACGTTTTAATGTTATTTTCTTTATTCCATCTAGAATACCAATCTAAATTAGATTGTTTGCCAAAGTGCTTGTCAGATTGTTTTGCAAGTTTTTTTATATCTACTTCATGCAAATATCTATATAAACTAACTGCTCTTGAATACGGATTTCTAGTAACTGCAAAAGTTTCTCCTAATGGTACATTTAGTGATTCTAAGTCACTCGGTGTTGCATGTGATAACTCATGTGGTGACCAAATTTCTTTTCCATGTTTAAAGATATATGCACTAATACTTTTGCCAGCTGTTTTTGGAATGTGTACAAATGTATAACGCTCACCTTTATGGTTTACAAACGATATATTCATCTACGGCGTCCTTTATGAAATATGTCGCCCTCGTTAACTACTCTAAAAAATATTTTCTTTTGCTTACACCATATTCTTGCGGCTTCCCACTTAGCCTGATTAATAACATAGTGTGCTTGGTTAGCTCTAGACTTTCCAAGTTTTTCTTTAACTGTTTGATTTTCTGGTTTGACTTCGATAAGCTCTACACGTTGCTTACCATCTTTACCACCGTAAGCAATAAAGAAGTCAGGTACATAAACTGTGTACTTACCTGTAAATGGATGTCTATATGGAATTTGTACTGCTTCACTAGCCCATTGTTGAACACTAGGATGTTCGTCACAAAACTTCATAAAAGCAAATTCCCAACTTGATCTATATGTTGGAGTTCTTGATCCTATATATTTGTCTGGATTTTTTGGACTAAATTTTCCTTGTGCAAATCTACCCATATCATTTGCTAAATCTTATTGATAGGCCGCCTTTGAAATTTAAAGGACCTCTAATTTCTGATGGCCCTTGATTACTAGATGTATAAGGACCTTCGTATAAAATTATTGGAGCAGAACCTGCTAAACTTTTAGTCTGTAGCCATCCTGAATCAAAAGGGTCTGAATAGTCGTCACCAATAAACATAGTAGTAGCGTCTTGCTCTTCTAAAGTATTACTAACATAATCTTTTATATTTTCCCAATCCCAGCCTCTGTTGTGTTCTAATACAGTTGCTAAGAATCCACATGCAACTGGACATGCGGCTGAAGTACCGTTAAAATAAGTATCTTCTGCTGTTCCGCCATCTGCTGTTAAACCTGAGTAAGTATTATCAAATCTAGGTACAATACTAGAAGTATCGCTAGGTGAAGCCGCGCCTAATGTACCATCTGCTGGTGCATAAAAATCCACTGCTGGACCACAATCACTATAATATGCCTTGTTGTCAATACTACCTATAGCAGTACCTTCACTCCAGTCATCATCTAGTGCGCCAACATTAATTGCTTTAAATCTATTATCAGCTGTTGGTCCAACACATTGTGGCCAACCAGGTCTGTTTACAGATGCATATGCATTGTAATAGTTTCCTAATTCAATTTGATTAGTGTCGTCTATAGTTGCACCACTTGAACTCCAGTGAAAGTTATCCCAATTAGGATGATCTGGTAACACCTGTTGTTGGCTGTCATTACCTGCGGCCATAACTAATATTACACCTGCGTCTGCGCATTCATTTGATGCTGTAAATAAACTATTTGGTTTAGGATAATGTTTTACACGGCCATCGCCATTAGTTCTTATAACACGATAATTGTTAGTTGCATTAGTATTAGTAGTAAATTGATAGTCAGTACCTCTAAAATTAGAATAACCACTAGTCCTAGTTGATACACGAAATCCCCAACTATTAGAACTAATAGTAGGATCTTGTTGTCCGTAAGTAGGATTAATAGGCTTGTGTAAGTGGAATATTTTCATTACATCAAAGTATTGTTCGGATCCTAAAAACGAAGAACCATATGCATCAACAACCCACTTGTTAGCATTATATGCCCAACCATGTGTTTTACCAAATGTTAAACTTGCACATTGTGTTCCGTGTGTTCCGTCGCCTGGTCCTACAGTATTTGAACCATGAGCTCTGTTTCTAGTATAATTGCTTGGTATAGTTACAGTACCAATACTTGCAAACTTTGCTGAACGATTAGAACTATTTGCCCACCAACTTCTTGATACACTTTCTCCAGGAACAACAGTACCGTCCCAACGTGTAATTAATCTATTACTTGCATCTGCATTAAAATAATCAGGGTCAATATAGTATGGACTATCTAATACTAAATCTAATACGTTACATAACGGAGAAGTAGCATTGCCTGCATCTCTGCCGTCTCTAATACTTAATGGATTGCCTGGTATAAAATCTTGTGGAACTATGCCAGCTTCACTTCCGGCACCTGAATTAACTGTGTCATTTATAAATTCTGGATGTCCTATCCAGCTTCCGTTATCGCCTACAATAACATCAACATCTTTGCCTGTACCTCTTTGTGCAGGAATGTCTTCTACTACTGCTGACCTATCTCCGCCTGCCCAAGGATTTGCTTTTTGTCTCATACGCAACAGTTGACTTGTTACTGCGCCATTGTCGACATTTGTTGTTCCGCTATAGTTTTGACCATAAGCAAGATAATTTCTTACATTGCTAGTGTATCTATTTTTCTGTGGAAGATCACAACGTAATTGATCTGCAGGAATTTGCATCTCTGGATAACGTGCAACATCAAGATTTATGTATTCAACTTCTGGTAGTTGCTCAACTTCTGCTTTTTCAGCATCAGTAAGCATGTATGTACCTCTTGTTGAACTTTGTAATGTATAATTTTCACAAATAACTTCTCTGTCAGGCACATTACTAATTGATGTGCTAGTAGTAAGATATTCGTGTACTTTATCAAATGCATCTTTAGATACTGCATTTATAACATAATATTTTTCCATGCTTTACCTTTAATGTAAATCTACCCAACCAGTGGTACTGTCTCCTGTGTCGGCTACATATGCTTGAACCTTGCCTGTTTCGGAGTTATAAATTGTGTCTCCAAGTGCAGGTGTTAGTCCATCTCTTTGTGCATTTGTAAAACTAGCTAATCTAAATGGACTTTGTGTTACTTCTACTCTTGTTGCGGCAGTAAGTTTAATATTAGCTTCTGAGTATAATTCTGGATCACCTGGAGCAGTTGCTATAATGTTACCTGCAACAGTTAAATCGTTGTTAACTGTAAGGTCATTTTCTACAGCAAGATCACTGCTTATTGTTACTGCTGGAGTAATTGTAATACCGCTTGAATCGTCTGTATCAATTACACTAGATGCTAGTGTAAAGTTTCCTATTTGATCACCTGGATCTTGGAATGAAAATGTACCAGCGCCGTCAGTAGTTAATACTTGTCCATTGGTACCTTCAGCAATGCCTAAGTTTAATAATGTTCTTCCTGCTAGTTGATTTGATACATGAGTTTTAACTGCACGTTCAGTAACCAATGCACTTGCACTGTTATCAGCCATAGTCTCATCGTTACTAAATTCGTCAACGTTTACACCTAGTGCCATACTAATAGCCGTCAATGAACCAAACGATGTTGGAATATTAACTAGGTCTGAGTATTGTCTTGAAAATAGTAAGTTACTAGTGTCTGTTAAATCATTTATATCTAAAGGTATTGTTGGTGTATTAGTTAGACTACTATATGAGCCATCAAATAATGCACTGCCAGTATCAGTTAGATCACTTACATCTACTGGTATTGTTGGTTTACCTGTTAAATCTGCATATGCTCCACTAAACAATTCAGGGGCGCCAGTAAGTGCCGCATATTGTCCATTGAATGCATCATTAATACCATATCCTGCAATAGTTGTAGGTTTGTTTGTAACATTTATAAAATCAATACTAGTAGCTTCAACATTTCTAAATATAAAATTACCAGTACCGTCTGTGCTTAGTACTTGTCCTGCACTGCCGTCTGTAATTCCTAAATCTGTAATTGCTGATGGCAATGTTGGTCTGCCTGTTAAATCTGCATAATTACCTGAGTAAGCAACAGCGTTCAATGGATCAGTATAATTAGAAATATTGCCTGCTGGATCTGATGTTAATAATCTACGCCATACGTTTGCATGTGAATAATATAATGCACCAGTTTCGTGTACGTGTGCAACCATGCCGTGATATGTAGAAGCACTAATTGCATTTAGATCTGCTTCTGTAGCAAAAACATTACTATAAAATATCTTATTTGGACCAAAGTCTATATCGGTGTTTAGTAAATTACTGCCGTCGCCTAATATTGAATATACTTCATTGAAATTATCGTTTACTTTGTCGCCGCCGTCACGTAAGCTATCGCCTGCTCCATCATTAGGTGATACACCTATGTTAATAAGTTGTTTTGCCATTTATTCGTCCCCGTCAAAGGTAATTGTTCCTGAGTCTAACGTAAATCCAGTTGCACTGAAATTTGTTGCTACGTTTGTATTTATGAATATTTGCTCTGGGGTACCTTCAATTATGTTTCTCTTTTCATATTTTATAATTGTTTGATCTCTTTTAAATCCAACAGCACTTGTTTTCTTTCTGTTGTAATTTAATATCTCTGCAATAACTGCACTAAGTTTTAATTCATCAAGTCCTTTTAATGTTTGTAACAATGTATATACATCAACGTTATCTGATTTTGCTTGTTTTACAAGAACTGTACTTACAGCTAATGATGCTGTTTTGTCAAAGCCTCTTGATTCAAAAAAGCCAAGTACTGTAGTTAATTCATTATCTGTTAAACTAATAGGCTTAGAATAATATTTGTCAAAGAATAATGTAACATCTCTGTCAGATTGTTTAGAAATATTTCTTATAGGTAATCCGCTCATGTTGTTTGATCCAATGCTTTATCTTTATATAGTTGTTGACTACCTGCGGGTAATGCTTTCCAGGCCGCGTTTGCACCATTAATGCCATCGGCGCCTCCATCGTTTAAATAATCATTTAGAAAAATATTTCTTGCTGTGTCATCTAACTGTGCTGGATTAGCAAGTAGATTTTGTCGTTGAGAATTTTCACTTTGGGGTGCTGAGATAGTAGAAGGTTGTGTTTGTGTTGTATTATTATTTCCACCCGGACCTTGCGACTTTGGAACAACAGTATTTTGTAAACCACTAGTTATGTTTACTGATGTTCCTGTTGCATCTTGTATTACATCTCCAGCAAGTCCTGTTAAATCATCTACTACACCTTCTGGAGTTAAATTTGAAATATTTCTTATTAATTGGAATGCACCTAATGCCGCTTCTAATGGGCTACCAAAGTTTTCACCTTGTGAAATATAATCATATAAGTCAGCGCCTGCGCCAAATATTCCATCAATACCTAATTGTCCACCACCTAATAAACTAATTGGTGATGGTTGTCTATCGTAATGTGAAGCGTCACCAAATCCTGTTGGTTCACCCTCAGAACCTGCTGATACTCGTCCTCTAGAATAATGTACTGCTTCATATGCAACTGTAATATTATTTTGCATTGTTCCTGACGCATCTGCATTATCTACAGTATCATGTGCCCAGTTTGTAATTATTGGATTAACAATAGTATACGTTGTGTATGATTTTTTTGCTAATTGCGATATTTGAATATTCTTAAAAAATGGTACACTAATAGCATTGTCTAAACCATATTTGTATTGGTTTCTGCCACTACCCATATATGTGTTGTCGCCTGCTCCTGCTTTGTTATAAGCACCAGGGTTTCTGCCATAGCTTGCATCTGCAAAATAATATCTATAGTATGCTTCTAATAATGCAGTAGTTACACCAAAGTTATCGTCATGGAATGAAATATTAATTGGTTCGTATTGTATGCCTGTTTGTACATTCTTTTTTCTATTGTATTTGTTTCTAGTTTCTACAATAGCAGTAAATTTAGGAAGGTCTGCTGATTTAACAAGCATACCTATTTCTAAATTATGCTTATCCTTTAATGAAGGTAGAATAGATCTTACAACAGGATCTAATTGAAAATATACATGATATAGAAACTTTTGTTTGGGAGCAAATCGTAAATCGTTATCAACATACAATCTACTTGCATGTTGCCAATCCGCTACTGTACCTTTAGGACCTAATAATCCTGAAAGTAAGTTATCTAAAAATCCGTTCGATGTTAGTGCCATACTAATATTTATCCAGATGAATTATATGCGTAGATAATAAAAAAGGGTAACAATTTCTTGCTACCCTTTTTAATATTGTAGATTTTAATTAAATCTTGTTTATGCGCCGCCGCCTGTAATTAGCGATCCTAGTGTACGTCCAACTTGCGTTCCAATACCTGTGTCTGAAGGTGTTTGGATTGCGTTATCGTATTGGATTTCTAATGTAACTGTTACTGGTTCGTTGTTACTATATGCTAATGTATTGTAGTTAGCATTTGTTACAAAACAACCGTATAGTTCAAAAGTTTCTAATACGTTTGGAGTGTTAGCACCGTTACCACCGTCCAAGATCTCAATACGTGTTGTAAATTTATAATCTTGTCCACTTGCCGCACTTGACTGCTCGTAAAAGTCGAATTGCTTCTGCAACTGTTCGCCTACTAGTTTTTGTACTGCATTGTTTACATCTTCACGTAAGTTTAATGTAATTGGTGACCATGTGTGCTTACCAGCTAAGTATGCTTTTGAGTTGTAAGCATGTATTTCCATTGGCTCAAATGCCACTGTTGGTCGAGTTACATCAATTACTTGTTTAGTAAGTTCTGTAGTCGGTGTGCTTACACCAAAGTTTTCCAGCGACACTCTAAAGCGGTACTGGAGCTTTGGCATCAACAAGCCTTGGGTACTAGCGGAGTCACCGCTCGCTAAAGGCACTGTAATTTTTGAAAGTGTTGAAATTGCCATTTAATATGCTCCTAAGTTAAAAGTATTTATCATCTTATAGTCCTGATATCTCGCCTGTATTTTTCAATCTAAGCGGAATGTAAATAAACTCAATTGCTTTAACAGGTTCAATAGCAACATCTACATATAGTTCGTTTCTATCAATTCTGCTTGGAGTATTGTTTGTTTCGTCACATACAACTAAGAAGTCATACAAGGCTCTTTGACCAACAAGCTCAAGAAGTAAACTTTCAACTTGCTGTTTAATCTCATCACGTGTGATTTTATCATTTGGTTCAAAGATATATGGTTTAGCAAGTGTGTTTAGCTGACTACGTAAGTAGATAACCAAACGTGCTACGTTGATTCTATCTAATGCACTATTACCTCTTGCTCTAGTTTTCTGTCCAAAGTTAACAAGTCCTGCACCTGTAATAAACGTAATTGGGTTAACGCCTTGTGCATATAATGTATCTCTTTGTCCTTCGTTTAGTGCAACAGTTGTAAATTCGCCTTCGCTATTAATATAACCAGTTGCTGATGCGTTTGTAATTCCGCCACGTCTTGTACCTGCTGGTGCAAACCATGGGTAAGAAACTTGATCACTTAGTGCAATAGTTCTTAGCATCATGTGTGAAGCTGGAACTACAACGTTGTTACCAAAGTTGTCACTTGTAAATCCTGCTGGATAAAATATTGCAAAATAATCATCTTTACTTACAAGTCCATCATCATTATCTTCTGCTGATAACTTAGCGTTAGTTGCCCATTCATTTAATGAAGTTGCATCTGGTTTTAGTCTCATTGGAGCATCTCCAACTACAAAGCCTGTTAAACCTCTATCGTAGTTTAGACTAATCATTTCACCAATTAGTTCTGGATATCCTGGTGATGCAATCAAGTTAAAGATACGTGCTTCGTCATCTCTAATCTCATCGTTATTATTAACAATACCTTGTAACGATTGTACAACAACTTTACGCTGTGCATTACGTCCAAAGCTACCTGAACCATCAATTTGGTTAGCTGATTCAGTTACCCAACGATCTTTATTGTAATTTGTCATTTGTTCATCTTTATGACGTAAATTCTTATCGCCAGTTGTGATGTAGTTTTTAACAAATTTCTTAACATTGAATCCGCTTCTACGTGTGTTAACAAGTATCATACCTTGTGGATATAGTGCTGGATCTGGAGCATCTGGGTCTAAGTAGTTGCTAGTTAGCAAGTCTTTAATTGACCCTGCTGTTGAACCAAGCGCACCACTTGTACCATATCTTGCATCTGCAAATAGTACACCATTTTCTGTAGTTTGATCTGATTTATCTAATAATTCCCAAACATCAGTTGCTTTTCTGTATTTGTAAATCATTGGAAAGTTTTCTAAATCACTTGTGTCAATCCAAAGATCGCCATTTGCTAGTAAAGAACCATCTGACTGTTTAGTTGGTTGTGTTGCACTAACAAGTGGTCCTAATGGATCAGTTTTGTCTGAAGTTACTGCTGAGTAGTAAGGAGCCGCGTCACCAAAGTTAATAGCTTCGTCTCCGCTGTACTGGTAACCTACCCAAGTTGTACCATTGTGGATCATAATGTCCATTTGATCAACAATTGAGTTGTACCATAACTGACCATCTGCCGCTGTAGCAGTTGGCGCACTAGCACTTGCTGTGTAATTCAATGCTGACCAATTACTTGCTCTGTACACTGAAGGAGTTGTGCCGGAATCTGTTCCTGGCTCGTAACTTACATAGTCAGTACCTGTGTTTGCATCTACGTATGGTGAAATACCTAATAGTGTTAATGAAGCTGCCGCGCCACTACCATCTGTTAGTTTAATTTCTCCACCTTTTGAGTGCTTAATAATAACTTTGTTTTCTGCGTCAACTTCTGCACTTACGTTTGCAATACCTGCACTTGTAATTGCTGTTGCCCAAGCAATCGCTTGTTCTGCCGCTGTTTCACTACCTGACATTGTTACAGCAATAGTACTTGCCGCAAAGTTACTAAAGTCTGCACTACCTGGTGCTGTTGACTGAAGTGTCAAGTTGTATGTTCCTGCTGAAAAAGAACTTGCTTCAAACACGCTTGTTTTAATTACTGTTGCGCCTGATGCACTACGTCTGTACAATCTAAATGTTGCAATTGGTAATGTATCTCCTGCAACGTTTGTTAATACAAACATATTGCCAAGTTGCAAGTTTTCACCGCCACCTGTTCTGTCTAATTCTAAAATTGCATTTTGTGCAGAACTAAACATTGGTGCTTCAATACCGTCCCAAAGTCTTGTTTCAGTGTTCCACTGTTTTACTCTCCAACGAGCACCTAAGTTTGGCTCAGTTGTTTTTAACCAAACACTACCAGTTGGTCTACCAGTTGCGCCTGAAGTAACTTTAAAGTCTGTTGGAATTTGTGTATGCTTACTAATTTGTAATGCTGGTGGATAATAACTACCAGCTGTTAAACCTAATGCTGTTAATACACTTTCGTCATTTGCACTACCTGGTGCTAAAACTACTGGACCAGCTTGTGTACTATCTGCACCACTTACTGAACCATCACTGTATAATGCTAGTCTATTATCTACTGCCGCGGCACGTATTCCTGAAATACCTAATCCGTTAATTGCTACGACTATTTCAGCTAATGTTTGTCCGTTTGTTACAGTAACAATAGTTTCATTTAATGTTAATGTACCTGCACTTACGCTTGGATTTGCTGTTGCACCAGTAACTGCTGGCCAACTATCTTTCCAATCATCGCTACCAACTTCAACCCAATCGCCGTCGGCTGCTCTGTACCAAATTGTTACTAGCTTACTAATTGCAACTACTGCGTAGTCGCCTATTTGTCCTACTGATGCTAAAGGTGCACCTGGAGCGTTTAATGACCCAGTTACTTGGTTAACATTTGTTAATACTAATGGTGTTTTATTAGTAAAGCTCTGTCCGCCTGTAACTGTAATTGCCGCATTGTTCCATTCTTGGATACCATACAATGAAGTAGTAGTATCTAACCAATATGTGCCTGCGGTTGGATCAGCAGTTGGAACACTTGCTCTTGGCTCTAACTGTGCCAAGTCAATTGGTGCTCTTACTACCCATGCTCTGTTGCTTACACCTAAGAATGAATATGCCGCTTGTAAGCCGTATTCGTTTAATTCTGATCCGTGTACTGGATTGTTGTTTGCGTCAACTCTAAAAGTTGGATCGCCAAATGTTTCAGCTAAGTCACGTTGTGAAGTCATTAAATATGGCTTACCAGCGTTTGCCGCTAGTGTACCTAATGCTGTGCCTGTCCCTGAAGCATTTTTTTTGTCTTGTGCTGTTGCACAAAATATTACTGGAACTGTACCTGGTTCAGCGGGTGTGTAAAAACTCTCGTTTACTACGCTAACCTGTACTCCGGGTGATGATAATGCCATTCTAATTCTCCTATGGATTGGGTCAATTTATTACTTGTATTTACCATCAAAGAAAGAAAAGGTATGTATAATACCATAGAAAAAGGCACCAAAAAGGCTAGGCTAAATACAGTATGCGACCATTATGCAAATGCGGCCAACGTCCAGCGGCAATAAATTATAAAAAGGACGGAAAAACCTATTACAGAAAAATGTGTGGGCGATGTTTGCGCAATGGAGCCAATCACGGAATACCTAAATGGAAACAAGCCGGCTATATAAAGAAACCAGTTTGTCAAAAATGCGGATTTAAATCTAAGTACTTGGCACAGTTTAATGTGTTCCATATAGACGGTGATTTAAATAACTGTCGTCCAAGTAATTTAAAAACTATTTGTGCTAACTGCCAGCGTATTATGCAAAAAGATGGAGTTGTTTGGAAGCAGGGAGACTTAATCCCCGATTTTTAAATATTGTTTTGATTAGTGTATCAACATTCTTTTCTAAGCGATCAATTGTAGCATTGTTATCAATAGTGTAATCACACATCCATTGTTCAATACTCATAGACTTATAACTTTCTAAAGGCAACTGATCTGAACGGTCAACCCATATAGCACAATCAAAAATTTCTTCATTTTGCATTGCAAAAAACTCACGTTTGTTGCGTAGCCCGCAATAGATATCATGCTTGTCAAATAGGTTACGTCCTAAACGTGCTAGATCATCTTTACAATAATCGTGTATCATATTATACCATTCAGTACGATGATTATGCCGATCTGCATAACACTCATCTTCGTCAGCGTACCCGTATTTGTCTTTTAGGTCGTTAAAGATAAAAAGTTCTGAACAAAATTTGCTTGATGACTGAAATGTATAACCATATGCTTCTAGCATCTCACATACAGTATCTTTGCCGTGTCGTCCATGTCCAACGACTAATAGTTTTGGTAGCACACATAACTCCTTATTGAATATACTTTAAAGTATATACTATATAAACAAATATGTCAACCTTTATCTACGCCTTGATTGCTTTGCTTCTAATCGTTCACGTTTACGGATTGTATGTTTCATTGGTCCTGCATTTAGTTCTTCAATGTGACGCCTTGCGTCTTCGGATGCCCTTTTAATGATAGCATCACGTTCTGATTTAGTCTGTGTTGTCATATCTAATGTCCTTTGTTTAGGACGATATTTATTGGAGTATTATTCTAATCATACCCTAAATTGGCAACTGTTTCTAATTCTTCAGATAATATTTCAGCTTCACGGGCCTTGTATGCGGCTTCAAAACCTACAGCACCGTATTCCATTCTCTCGTTATTACCCCAAAGTCTTTTGAAATATGAATCGTAAGTTTTTTCAACTGATTCATCGCTCCAGGATCTATCAATAAGTTTACCTTTGATTAACCAGTTGAGTCGGTTGGCTTCTTTACGTACAAATGGACTGCACATGATGGGACCTCCTTGTTATATTGTATTTACAAGGAACTAAAATCGTTAGCGTTAACTTCGGGGGTTTTTAACCTATTGTAAATCCGTAACCTACACCGCCTGGAACAGCCATGGATACTTCTAATTCTAATTTTTCCATTTCTTGTGCGGCTTCTGCTTTGAGTGAATCACCATTTAGTGTTGAGCCACCTTGTGGACCTGCAATGGTTGCAAACTTGCTACGTGCTTCGCCTAACATATACTTACATGCGGCTAATGTGTAGTCTTTGATCCATTGGATTGCTAGATAGTCTGTAAGCAGTTCACTATCTGGACGATAGTTATAGCAATACAGAAGTAGGTCTTCTTCTGCTCTCGGACGTTGTAGTAATGTTAAACGCTTGTTAGATGAATTCCATTTGAATTCAATAAAGCTACCAAACATTCTACCTACTAATTCTTGGTACTGACTAAACATATCGTATGTTGCTAGTCCGCCCATGTTAGAACTTGATAACAAGTACGTATTTGTGTATGCCATGTTGAATGGTTCAAATAGTGTTCCGCCGTCTCCGCCGCCAGTACGTGAGCCAATACTTCTACGAAATAACTTACGTACTTCCATTACTTCAGTTGGAAGTGTGTATTCGTTCTGATCTTTTACTGTAGGCAAAAACATATATGATTCTTCTACACCATTATCGCTACGCTGTCTGAATTTAGTCAGAGCTTTTGTTAATGCTGTTTCGTAATGTACAGGATCAAGCTCGACATCAATCATACCTCCGCCAAGCATTGCGTGTACATAGTCATATATTTCTTGTTTTTGTGTTGCTAAGTTAGACATATAATTATTTCTCCGTCATAGTATTTATCGTTACGATAAATATACATATGCCGAGACTTAGCTTATATAAACCCGAACGTGGTAATGACTTCGAATTTTTAGACAAACAGATTCTAGAAATGTTCACTGTTGGTGGAACAGACCTACATGTATACAAATATACAGGTACAGATGACGGAAAAACAGTAAAAGATCATACACAAATACAAGATATGGTTTTCTTAGAAAATCGTGATAGAAAATACGAACCAGACATATACAAAATTAGAGCAATATACAATGTACAAGATATTGATTTTGATCTAAGTCAGTTTGGATTGTTCCTATCCAATGATACATTGTTTATGACAGTACATATTAGAAGTAGTGTAGAAACAATTGGTAGAAAATTAATGCCCGGAGATGTTATTGAACTTCCGCATTTGATAGACGAATATGCAGAGAATGATGCAAGTATTGCACTTAAACGCTTCTATGTTATTGAAGATATTAATAGAGCGGCAGAAGGCTTTAGTCAAACTTGGTATCCGCATTTATACAGATTAAAACTAAAACAAATTTACGATGGTCAAGAATACAAAGATATACTTGACTTACCAGCAGAAGAAGGTAGTGACGATACATTACGTGATTTACTGTCTACATACGAAAAAGAAATGCAAATTTCAAAGGCTGTAAAGGATGAAGCTGTAGCAGAAGTACAACAAAGTGGATATGACACTAGTCATTTTTATACACTACAAACTAATGAAAGTGGTGAAACAGAACTTACTGAGACTGAAGGTACTGATAATTTAAAAGAAATGGCACCGCCAGACAGACCAGGTTACAAAGGGTACATTATTGGTGGAAATATTGCTCCTAACGGTGAACCATTTGGACATGGCATAGCATTTCCGTCAAATCCACAAGACGGTGATTACTTTATGAGGACAGACTTTATGCCTAATAGACTATTTAAATATAAAGCTAATAGATGGAATAAAGTACAAGATGTTAAACGTGCTGACCTTTACGGAGCAGACACTGCTAATAACCAAAAAGGTACATTTGTTAATAATAGTAATACAACAACAGTTGCCGGTGAAACATTTAACGAGAAGCAAGGTCTTTCACAAGTACTTAAACCTAAGGCAGATAATTAATGCAACACTTTTATGACAAACAAATTAGACGATATATTACGCAAGTAATTCGTTTACTCAGCGAATTTGGATACAAGGATGGTAAAGACAATCTTGTAAAGATTCCAGTAATGTATGGTGATTTGACTAGACAAGTTGGTAGTATTATACGTGATAATAGTGAAAACAAAATACCTAGTGCTCCAAGGATGGCAGTATACATAACTGGTCTAGCAATGGATACAAATAGACTTGCTGATTCAAGTTACATTAACAAACTTAATATTCGAGAAAGAGCTTATGATAACAACGGTGATGAGTATTTAAAGGCTGAAGGCAAGAATTATACTGTTGAAAGACTAATGCCTACTCCTTATACACTTACAGTTAATGTTGATGTATGGACTACTAACACTGATCAAAAATTACAATTACTAGAACAAATACTAATGTTGTTTAATCCTAGTTTAGAAATACAAAGTACAGACAACTATATTGATTGGACTAGTTTGAGTGTTATCAATATGACTGATATTAACTTTAGTTCGAGATCAATACCCACAGGAACAGAAACTGAAATTGATATTGCAACACTTACTTTTGAAATGCCAATCTATATTAGCCCACCTGCAAAGGTTAAAAAGCTAGGAGTTATTACAAATATTATTACAGCAATGTTTGCCGATGATGGTTTAGAAATTAACATAGATGACACTGCATATGCACAAAGTCTAGTTAAAGAAGCACACATTGTTGATGAAACAAAAACTAATAAACTAACAGGCAAGCGTGAAGCACTTACAACAGAAACCACGCTAATCACAACTAGTCATAACAATTACGACTTATTGTTTATGAATAATGTTGCAAGACTAATTGGCAAGAACGCTGTCGTTGGAAGCGAAACTTGGACTGGTTATTTAAACTCTTTACCGTTTGAATTTGAATCTGGCATTACTGAATTGCGTTTACAGCGATCAAACGGATTTGAAATTATTGGTACTGTTGCAATAAACACAACTGACGAAACAGAGTTAATGGTAAACATTGATGCAGACACACTACCTGACGATACGTATATTGAAGGTAGAACATCAATTGACTATATTATTGACCCTGCTAAGAAAAATCCAATAGATTTTGGTCTAAGTAACAATCCTAGAGTATTATTACTAGGTAATATAGGACATGTTCAAAGAGGCAGGTTCACAACAACTACTAAAATTTTAACTTATGATACTAAGCATTTATTCTATGACGTAACTAGATTAAAGGTATTTGTAAACGGTACCGAAGTATCAGCATCAGCTATGGACGGCGACTCATCAGTGTCGTCAACTGACACTTATATTATTAAATTTAATAGTATGTTAGATATAGGTGATGTAGTTGAGTATGAACTATACTTAGACGTAGACGGACCTGATGCATGGAAAAATGCAGATGGTACAGACTTTTCAGCAAGTGCAAACGATATTGTAGAATGGGACGGCAATAGATGGGTCAAAGTGTTTGATGCCGCAACTGCTTCTGCAGATACGTACACTACCAATCTTAACACAGGTATACAATACAAGTGGACAGGCACTGAATGGATAATGAGCTATGAAGGTGAATATCCAGACGGCACCTGGAGAATCAATTACTAGAATAATTACTAGTATGAAAGAGATTGTTTGTAGTGGTGCCCTATTTTACGCACTAAACACCAAAAGATTTTTATTTTTGCATCGTGCTAATAACAAGCGTAATAATGTTTGGGGATTAGTTGGAGGCACTAATGAAGGTGTCGAGACTCCATGGGAAGGACTTCGCAGAGAAATATCTGAAGAGATTGGTGACGTTGATATAAAGAAAACCATTCCGTTAGAAACTTTTGTAAGTAATGATGAATACTTCCATTTTCATACATATTTGTGTGTTATTAGCGAAGAATTTATTCCTACATTAAACAAAGAACACGATGGATATGCATGGTGTAGCTTTACAAAATGGCCTCGTCCGCTACACAATGGATTACAAAATACATTAAACAAAAGAAGTAATATTACTAAACTGAAAACAGTATTTCAAGTAATAGATCTGATTAAATAGGAAAAAATATGGCAAAAGATAATGTTAAACAAACTAATTATGGATATGAAATTGTCTGGGCTTTAACAAAAGATTACTGTTCTAAAATTTTAGCATTTGAAAATCCATCAGTAAAGACTCCTTTACAGTTTCAAAAAGAAACTGAAAAAAGTTTATTTGTAAATAACGGAATGTTTCGTATTCGCTGGATTGATACATCAGATGGCAAGCTATATGAAAAAGAGTGTGGAGAAGGAAATGTATTTCATGTCCCACCAATGATGCCTGTTAGTATTGAAAGTCTTAGTGCTGGTGCTAGTATTACACAAACAAGTAATGGTGAACGACCAGATGATAATTTTATAGTTATTCCTGCCGAGAATATTGGTAATTCTAATGTTTGATATTAAAAAAATAGAATTGTATCAAAAAGAAATGACAGACTTTAAAACTAAAGCCTCTAAGATAAAGATACCTGCAACACGTAAAGAAGTTGACGAACTACTTTTTAATCTTGAAAAACAAATTAAACTTATTAATGATGCACATAGTCCTAATATGACATCAAAAGCCAATCCAAAATCAGTTCATGAAAATATTGCAACTACTGCTAATATTCGCTGGAAGTTAAAAACTCTACTTAGAGACTAGATAGATCTTTAATAGTAATAGCACCAACCATTGCCGAGTGTGATGTACACTGATATCTATAATTAGGTGGACTATTTACTGCTTCAGGTACTGTCCAGTATAAAACACCACTTGATTGATTTTGTGCATTAGATCCAGTTGTTACTGCACCTGCACTAGTAACATGTGTTAATCCTGTGTTGTATGCACTACCGGTACTATCTTGTATTTCAAAAGGATGTCCGCCGATATCATCTAAATCAAACGCATATGTGTGTCCACTTATAAGATAAATTGTTGGATTATTGCCACTGTAGTGTGGAGCAAACAGATATGCACTTGCCGCATCGTTATCAACTTTAAACATAGTTATTGCTGGCATGTATATTTGAGCAAAGTTAAATCCTGATGAGTTGGATGCTGTTACTACTTCACCTAATTGACTAAAGTTAGAAATACCTGACGATATTGTACTAAATTGTAATGTTCCTGAACCGTTAGTAGTAAGTACTTGACCGTTATTACCATCAGTGTTTGGAAAGGTATATGTACTAGTTGTTCCTACTTGTAGAGTTGAAATGTTAGCCTGATTAATTGCAGTTGTTCCTGAAGATTGTAATACTAAGTTGCCACTAGCATTATTAATTGAATTACCGTTAGTATCTAAGTTTCCGCCAAGTTGCGGAGATGTATCTTCAATAAGACTGGTAATGCCACCGCCGCCACCGCCACCAGTTACTGTAGTAAAACTAAAGTTTCCACTGCCGTCAGTTGTTAGTACTTGTCCATTAGTACCGTCAGTAATTCCTAAGTCTGTTATTGCTGTAGGTGAATCAGTGATTCCGTAACCTGACAATGAACTTGGTGTTGCTGTTAAATCACTAAATGCAACACTAGTAAGATATGAACTTAGATCTGGTGGAGTATATCTAAACACACCAGATGTATTATCGTATGTTATTGAACCATCACCGTCAGCACTAAGTTCAATGCCAATACTTAAACTTGCTAGTGTAAGTGTGCTTGGTGTGTTGTTAAAGTTTGTATAATCTAAATAGTATGATCCATCAAATCCATCTAATGTGTCTGCGTCTGTGCCTGCGCCACCTGTTGTTGCGTCAATACCTGGTGCCCATTTATTACCGTCCCATTTTAACACACTGCCTGTAGAAGGACTACTAGAAGTAGTATCAACATCTGATAAAAAGTTAATACTAAAAGCGTCCATATTAATTTGAACGTTACTTGTACCACTAGCAATGTTAGTTGAGATATTTGCACCACCTAATAAGTTTAGTTGGCTTTCACCAGATGCTTCTACTGATCCATCATCACTTATAATAGTTTTAAAAGTATCACCTGATCCACCGCCTGCACTATCAAATGTTAGTGTATTTGTTAATGTATCAACAGTAATATTCATACCATTGCCAGCAACTAGTATCAAGTCATCTGCCGCCTGGTCTGCTGATGCAGTACCTTCTCCTTGGACAATTACATTTCCAAAACTCATTGCAGACATATTTACAAAAGAAAGGCCATCTGCTACTGTGTTTACTGCAAGAAACTTATTAGCACTTCCTGTATAAGAACTTGGAGTATCTGTAAGATTTAAAAACGTAGGAGTAGCACTATCAGATATATTACTGATTACTATCCATGCGGTCCCGTCCCAGCGCCAAGTTGTGCCGCCTTGTGTAAACTCGTCATTTAATGACGGATTTATTGGATAATTAATTGCCATAGTCTAATCCTTTGTTATATTTACCTTATGTTGTGTTTGCTTCAATTGTTACTTCAACATGCGCTCGCTGACTGTCTAAAGTAAGTTTAAAAATTTCGTCGTCTTCTACTACTGTATCTTGTAAAAACGTAAATGTTTGTGATGCTGTGCCGCCAACTATATTAAAATTGCCAACTAAAGAGGCTCCTTGAATATCTGCGGCTTGTACTCCAGTAATTGTATACGGTACTAATGTACCATCATCAATGCCTACTGTAGTTAACGTAACAATAATAGTTGCGCCTTCAATATCTGTCGATGTACTTGCATCTAAATGATAATGCTGGTAAGCCATACCGTTCTGTGAAACAATAAATCCATTTAATGTGTTATCAGGTACGCCGCCATAACGTAGCGGCTGTTTTCCGTATCTGCAAACAGTGTGTGAATTTGTTCCGCCCATTAAACTTGTAGTACTGTTAGTATAATCATCTGCTAGTCCAGTATCTGATATTACACTAGTTGAATCGCCAAGCAATACTGCTTTTAATTGTGCAGGAGTCATCCACGGTTTATTTCCTAAGTGGAGTGCCGCAATGCCTGCAATTTGTGGACTTGCCATACTAGTTCCACTAATGCTCATTATTTTAAAACTGTCATTGTCTGGATAATCATACTGTGTATAATTAAATGTGTTATTAAAATTACTAGCAGTACTCATAATATTTGTACCTGGTGCCCAAATATCAACAGCTGGACCTCGCACACTAGAAGCCGCAGGCCTGTCGTGGTATACTGTTACGCCATCAACAACTTCTAATTGTACAGCTGAATCTATATTACCAACATACAATGCTGTGTCTGCATACGGAGACCCTGGACGATGATAAAATCTTGTCCCATTAGACATTGTTACTTGATTGTCAAAGTCTGGTCCTGTAGCAATGTCTGACTTGTAATAACTGTTGCCTGAAGCAATACATACTACTATTCCATCACTAACCATATCTTCTATTTCTGCATCAACTGATGCTACTTGGCTTGTAAATCTTCTAAACTGTCCTAATGGAGGAACAACTCCGCTAGTGGCCCATACTTCGTTATCTGTAGTGTAGCCAGCATCGCCAAAGTTCCATGCTGATCCTCTGTAAACTCCACTTACTGGATTACCGGAAGCAGTACCTTGATATCCCCAACTCATGTTAACAACTGTAGGCCTTTTGTATCCTGTTGCAGTATCACCTTTTTGATTATGCCATAATCTAATAGTATCAAATGCATCAGTAATTGGAATGCCACCGTCATCGCCGGCGCCTTCTAATCCACCTAGCTTCTGTGAATATACTTTAGCACGTTTAGCCCAACCATATGTTTTGCCACATGCAATACCTGCACAGTGAGTACCGTGGCCATCATAATCTCTATAATGATTTACACTTTGTGTTCCTGGTAATCCACTTGCCGCATACCAATCTATTTGTTCAACTCTTGATACACCGTCTTGGATAAATTCAGGATGATCAACTTGTAGTCCACTATCTTGTGTAACAACATCAACACCTAGTCCATCTAATCCGTATTCAAAAAATCCTGTATTAGGTGCTACGTTTTTTACAAAGTTCCAGTCTTGTGTGTTTCCAAAAGAGTTTAAATCTTGTATACATCTTGGTAGTGCCCAGTTAACTTCATTGTTTAAACTTTGCGAACCTCTATAAAAATTAGCATCTTGATATGCATTGAGTACTAGTTCTATATCATCTCTTTGATCTGGTGGTATTTCAACTGCACGTATTCTGTCGTCTGCTTCTAATGCAACTGCTTCTTCGTCAGTAAGCATAAAATGTGTTTGAACTTTTGATCCAAGTCTTGGATTAGCAACATCAACTGTTCGATTAGGAATAGGACCTGCGCCAGAACTAGCAGTAATCTCTGCTTCAATTGTTGGCAAGTCTTCTCTGTTATGAACTATAACTGTATATTCTTTTTCCATTACCCTGCGGTTCCGTCATCTAAGTTTATCCAGGCACCGTTCTGTCTGCCTTGGAATCTATTGACGGTAGTGTTATATACAACATCACCATCAAGTGCGGCGACTGTGTTTCTTTCGTTAGTTGTTAATCTTGGAAATCTAAAAGCGCCTGTGCCTTCAACTATTAGTCCATCAGTAGTTGTAATAGTTAAAGTTGACGAAGTATCAATTGTTGGCGCACTAGTGCCTGCTGTTATAAAATCTCCTGAAGTTACTGTAGCAAAAGTAACTGCGTTTGTTGTATTCAAATCTTGGTTAAATGATGATCCGCCTGAGCCTGCTGGCGGAGTATATTGAAAGTTTCCTGTTGTATTATCATAAAGTAAGTCACCATCGCCTGATGCGGAATTAACTGTTACACTAAATGCTGTTAGGTCAACGCCTGAATCTGCAAAACTAAAATTGCCTGCGCCATCAGTTGTAAGAACTTGATCAGCAGTGCCGTCTGTAATACCTAAGTCTGTAAGTGTTGTGGGAATGTTTATTGCTGGAGTGTTGATTAAATCAGCATAGTCACCTGTAGTAGCAACTGTAGCAAATGTTGGCTTGTTTATAACATCAGCATAGTCAACTACAATGTCTGGTGCGTCCGGTGTAACAGCCGCAGGTTGTACCCATTGTCCTGTATCCTCGTCAACAATGTATACTAATAATCTACCTGTAGTACTTTGAAACCAAAGGTCGCCACTTGTAGGACTAACTGGTGCAGTGTCTGAAACTTCTATTGAAGCACCATCTGGGCTTGGAGCAACTCCGCCACCGCCACCACTTCCTGGATAAGCTCTAGTACCACTATTGCCCATACCAAGATGATTAATACAATAATAGTAAAGCGTTTCTGGTGTTGAAGATGTAATTGTTATTTGTATTGCACGGTGAGTACTACTTGCAAAATTAGCAATATAATAAGTTCTTGTTACTGGTTCGTGTTCTAGCAAATAAATTACACCGTCTGTGTAAGTTATATGATCTGAACCAGCGTGATCAACATGTTCAACTGGATCTATTGCTGAGAATTCTAAGGGATGTTGATTAAATACTGCGCCGCCAATTGGATTTGGAAAATATAAATTTGTAGGATCAGTTTGATCAAAGTAATAAGTGTAACCTACAATCCAATCAATTGTTGGACGCTTTGATCCATTTAAATTATAAACGTTAGCAGTATCTTCATCGTTTCTTGATACTGTTACAGGATATTTAACTGTAGCAATTTGTTGGCTTGCGGCATTTCTTCTAATATTATTTTCAGTTACAACTTCAAATCCACTACGTATTGTTCCATCGTACACACGTAACGTTTTAGCTGATTTACTATAATATAACTCACCGCTAGAACCGATATTTCTGTTTAGAAAGTCCTCTGGTCTAGGTATAAGTCTAATTCTATCTACAATTGGGCTTTGGCTCATATTTAATCTCCGACGTAGTATTTATTCAATTAGTAGAAGTAACATCAACAGATAAAATAAGTATATATATGTCGAACAATAAATTTAATAAAATACCAGTATTCCCAATAGAGTTTTATGAATTTAATAACACAACTATTGATAATGCTGACTTAATTGAGCGTTTAAAAAGTAAACGCAATCCGGCGCACGGAATTACATCTTCAAATGATGTACACGACGACCCGTTATTTGATGACTTATTTGACTGGATTAAAAGTTGTTTAGCTGATATTGTCGAAGATAAAAGATACGACTGTAAAGAATTATCAGTAACTAGCAGTTGGAGCAACTGTGCTGAAAGTAATGCAGGGTTAGCTAGTCATCCCCACAAACACAGTATGAGCATGTTTAGTGGTGTGTACTATTGTACTCCAGGTGCTCCTATAAACTTTGAAGACCCTGTTCAACAAAGACTACATGCACAAATTGATGTGCTTCAACATGACTACGAACCATTAGTAACTTTTCCAGTACAACCAGGTAAGTTATTAATTTTTCCAAGTTGGATGTATCACTCAACTGATCCTCATTATGAAAATTATGACAGATGGGTTGTAGCGTTTAATACATTACCAAGTGGCGATATAAACATAAACCTTGCAAGAGATTCAATAGCAAATATAACTATAGGAAAAACTAACAAATGCAATCTGTAATAGTACTAGGTGGTGGATCAAGCGGTCTACTATCGGCCTTAATGGTCAAACAAGCATTTCCTAATTTTGATGTTACTGTTATTAAAAGTGACTCAATAGGAATTATTGGAGTTGGAGAAGGTAGCACTGAACATTGGAAAACACTATGTCAGTTTTTAAACATTGATGTTAATGATGCTGTAAGACATTGTGGTGCAACAATGAAAGTCGGAATACATTTTAAAGATTGGGGTGTACCTGATTACTATCATAGTGTAATTGACGACTACTTAGAAACTAATGGCGAGTCATTTCCGTTTTATCAAAAATTAATTTCTGATGAAGTTGATATGTTGTCAGTAACAGGTATAGGGTTTGATAAACCAAGTGTGTCAGAAGCATGGACTCAAAATTTAGTTGAGCCGGAAGCCGCACAGTTTCATTTTAACGCACTACTACTAAATGAATACTTGTTAAAACTTTGTGCTGAAAGAAATATTGTTATCAAAGAAGATAAGATTGTTGGCGTAAACGTAGAGCAAGGTCAAATTAAAAATATAAACGGTAAAGAAATACACAAAGCTGATTTCTTTATAGACGCATCGGGCATGGCAAGAGTATTAATGAAAGAGCTAGGAGCTAAATGGAATAGCTATGGAGATCACTTGATAACAAATAGTGCTATTGCATTTCCAACTGAAGATACAGACGAGTATCCAATTTATACTTCTGCTACTGGTATGGACTACGGATGGATGTGGAACACTCCAGTGCAAGGAAGATGGGGCAACGGTTATGTATTCTGCGACAAGTATATAGACTTTGATCAAGCACAAGCTGAAGTAGAAAAGAAACTTGGGCATCCAATTAAAATATTTAAAAAAATTAAATTCGATCCAGGATCACTTGATCAAAACTGGATAGGTAATTGTTGTGCTGTTGGACTTAGTAGTGGTTTTGTAGAGCCGTTAGAAAGTTCTGCTATTAGTCAAGGACTATTGCAAACATGGCTACTTATAAACTTATTACCTGCGTGGGCTAATGATACCAATAACAGCGATGCTAGTAAAATTTATA
>Ga0181401_1000070_pt1 | contig 35329 bp, 60 predicted proteins | sample 24SPOviralmetaG_FD_130130 | JGI IMG/M metagenome (GOLD analysis project Ga0181401, IMG submission 130130) | Marine viral communities from the oligotrophic San Pedro Time Series (SPOT) site, San Pedro Channel, CA, USA - 24 SPOT_SRF_2011-07-20 | ecosystem: Environmental > Aquatic > Marine > Strait...
ATAATATCTATAAGGATCAGAGGAGTCACCTAACTCCTCCAAATCCTTTTTAGTATATTCTATCTTAGTAAAACCTAAATCGATTAAATCGCTTTCTGTCATATTAATAAATATTAAAATAATTCTAATTGAGCACCAACTCTATTATCAATAACTTCATATACCGACTGAATTTTTCTAGTTGGAAGATAAGCGTTAGAATCCCAATCTAATACTTCACCATCTTTAACAGTCAAAGCATGATTAGCAACCATAACAAGATAAGTACCTTGCTTATGAGAAGATAAAAAACTTTTAAGAGTTTTCTTTCTCCATATAATCTCACCTTTCAATTTATATTGGTTCTTAGTTTCTTGTTTAGGGAGAACTCTAATAGCTAATTTTTTATCACCAATTTCAATACCAGTAGTTTCCCACTTAAGCATCTGAGTAACAATATTCATATTATTAGTTCCTCTTTTATCAACTCTATTAAAATTTTCTTTACAAAATGTATGAGCAGTTCTATAAGATACATTACAAGCAGAAGCTATAGATCTTACTACACAGTCATTTTTTTCATTTTTAGCTAATGAATCGTTAAAATTTGAATAACTTTTGTTTACTTTTAAATACATAACCTTTTGTTTAATAATTAATATACCTTAATATAAGAAGAATATTCCGGAAAAGCAACTATAATTTATACTTTTTTCTATAATCTTTTTCAAAACTTCCTCCAACTCCTATTTCTAAAATATCAGCTTCAGCAGGAATATACTTACCTTTAATATCTTCTAATATTAAATCAACAGATCTAAGGTCATTAAATATTTTAATTTTAGGTTTACTTTTACTCCATTGGCGTTTAAATACGACTACTATAGGAGTATACTTTTTTTTACGAATGTATTTCGGCATGAACTTCTTTAATATGTTTACATTTTTTATGAGCAATATAACCCCAACAGGAACAGCTTAATTCTTTTCTTATGTTATACCTCACTATATATTCTTCTCCTGATCTAGCTGAGGTAAACTTCCATTGCTCTTCTTTCTTCTCTTCGAATAACTCTTCGAAAGGTTTAGCTTCAAACTCTAAATCATCAAACGAAGTATCTTCTTCAACTACAGTCCAAGAAGGAGTATGGTACCTAACATCATTTAAAGTAACAAAGCCTCCTAGGCCTACGTTAGTACGAGGAATAATATATTTCATTTTAATATAAAATCAAAAGCGTTAGCTATAGTTTTTCTGAATTCAAACAATTCATCATCATTTAGTTTTTTAAATGTAGTTGCTCTTAAATTGTAAATCAGCTCGCTAGCAGCTTTATACCCTTTATTATTATAATCAGGTCCTGGAAATGCTGAACCCTTATCTTGTTTTATCATCGACTTACTTTATGAAGGTTACTACCCCATCCGGTTCTTCTATCCATAGCTGCTATATTTTTAGCAGACTCAGGATCTTTTATTACTTCAGTTTCACAATAAGTAGTCTTTCCGGAAATAACATTCCTAACATACCACTTAGAAGTATCTGAGCAGTTTACACATACCTTAGTATCAGGTAAAGCTTTGACCCTCAAAGGATTTATCTCTTTACAACATTTAACACAACTACGCATGAGCTAAATTTTGATCTAAGTTCCAAGTAATAATACCTTCAAGATCAGTATAAGGATCACCAATCTCATTCCAATCAAATAAAATAGAATCTACTATCGCTTCAATTCTATCTGCCGTAAGAGTCACCTTATTAGCTTTAGCTACAGACTCTACCTCGGACTTAATATAACTTTTAAAATTCCACATAACCTTTATTATTTATATCTAAATATACGAAAAAAATATCGGGGAGCCAAGAAACTCCCCAATTATTTTTAAGATTGATAAGCTATTTGTAACTGATCTGATTTTTCCTGTAAAAGTAAACTAATAGCCTCTTTAGGTAGATCACTCTCTATATTTTTAAGAGAAATAGCAAAACATAACATATCAGTGAAGATTGCCGTAGCTACTTTTTCTGCGCTTTCCTCCGACTGTAATCCGTTTAAAGTCTGCCCTATTGCATGAGATGAATTATAAAATAATTTACCTTCAAAAAGCTTTTCAAAATCAAAATAGTAATCATGAATCAATTCTCTACCTGTAATCTCAAAATTAAAAAGATTCTTAATGTATTTTAGCCCAGATGGACGGTGTTTAGTTCCTCCTAAATGTATTGGACTACCTGGAGTATTTTTAGCTTTGAGACCGACACTATCTTTCTTTTCAAGCTTTTTTACTAGAGGAGCTAATTTCCTACTAATTCTATCAAACATCTCCTGTGTAGATTTAGTAATATTATCTGAAGGTTTATCCGTATATAATTCAGTAAGACGTTTAAGAAGCTTTTTCATAGACTCAATAAGAGTTTTAAACTTATCGTCATCCTTATTAATTCCAACAGAATTTTTATTAGACTGAGTAAAGTGAGTAGATAAACCTTTATCAAGTATTTCTAACTCTACTCTAAATCGGTTTCGCCCTGCTACAGAAGAGGAACCTGGAAAAAAATTGTTTCCTAAGTTGAGGTAACGATTTAGTACCTTTACGTACAGACCACCGTTACCTTCTCTAAAAGAGAAACCTTCTCCTTTTTTATCAAAAAGTCCCGGGTTAGTAAATTCCCTTTTTGAAAAATGATATCCGACTAACTTAAGCTTGGTACCTAGAAAGTTGAATTCTTCACTGACTTTATCGATTCCTTTTCTTAAAGAAGGTTTAAGATCTCTGTAAAAAGGATCAGTAAAGGTAATTTCATTACAATCATTACAATCAACTTTATCATAAATTATTTTAAAGTTTTTATTATTACTGTAAGCAGGAAAATAAATCGCACCTAAATACTTTTTAACAAACGAGTCCTTAACAGTAGTACTATGGTTAGGAAGAAAAATAGTAGTACCATTAGATTCCGAAGTTTTTTCAGTTTTAACTTCACTTTTAGCAACCTTGTCTAAATATATTTCTATAGAGCTCTTAACTCCATTACAGACACTATCAATTCTAGCTACTCCAGAGTGGGTGATATTGAAAATAGCGGCAGTAAGACCTACACCATATTCCCCTATGTCTGTTTCCGAATACTCTAGTAAATCTGAACCTAAATCTACAGATTCATTAAGAAGTTCAGGAGACATTCCTGCTCCGTCATCTTTTATAGTAAATTCCCAATTCTTAGAGGAACCTCCTTGTAAAATAGTAATTGTACTTGCCCCAGCATCAATAGAGTTATCAATAAGTTCTCCTAGAGCGTTTTTGAGATCCCAATCGTTTTTTCGTAGGGCATCTCTAAAATAGCGCGAATGCGCTTTTAGTGGTATAATATTCATAATAAAATTTTTATGTCAGATGCTTTATCTGACTGGTTATAAATAAATATATGAATATAATTTTAACATACCAACTTTAAATGTTAATAATTTTCCAATGTTCATAGTCATATTCATTTGCACAGTAACCCCAATGAAGTAAAGACTGTTGAATTCTAGGACTGATGCTCCAGTTATTAGTTTCATGTATCCTAGAGTAGATTCTTTTTTTCCATCTACCAGTTTTACCACAGAAGTTCTGCCATCTTATTATCTGCCTATCATCATCTTTATGACGTCTTCCTAAAGAATATTTACAGTACCATTCAAACCAACCGTAAGGATCATCATCATGTATCCATCCCATCTCTTTCCAGTATTCATACCCCATTCCGGATCTAGTTTTAAACTGATTAAGCTTAGGAGAGTATTTTTTAGTTAAGTATAAACTTTTATCTACACCTTCAAATAGATCTTTAAACAATTGACAGTACTGAGTATCACCGTATAGTAGTTCTTCTCCAAAATAGCTACCTCCAAAAGCTCCAGCCTCTATAATCTCACGAGGAGATAAAAGAGGTTTAAACTCTAACTTACTCATAATCTTTACTTAGTAGTCTTAAAAGACGTTTCTAAGTTACGTTTTATATCTGATCTAAAGTTATCTACTCTAACTCTATCGATAGTTTGAATATCTTCCATTACATCTCCTTCGTATCCTTTCCATTCTCGAGTTAATTCAAGGTCAGCAGATTTTTTAGTAGAAGAAAATCTTAATACTTTAATTTTCTTTACGTTATTAATCTCATAATCAAACTTAACTCTTACGCTAGGATATTTAGCTCCATGCCATCTAGAAGTTTCTTTTTTAAGAGTAATACCTTTCAACAACTGATTTTCTAAAGCTTCTTGTTGCAATTTACTCATTTCAGATTGCATAGGTCTAAGTACATCGCTAATAGGTTTCCTTGAATCACTTATAGACTTCTTCCATACATCGTATTTCTCCTGCAAAGTATTAACTTCAGCAATCATATCATCCTTAAAGTCTTCAAACTGCTCAGCTAATTTAACTTGTAATTCAGATCTTTTTTTAAGGTCTTCTACATTTTTCAATGAAAGTCCATTAGAATAAGCTTTAAAATCTACTAAAGTATCATCCCAAGAAGATCTTTCTATATCTTCAACATTAATTCTTTCGATAGTAATAGATGCATATTCATCTGAAAGTAATTTAAATTCCATTCTCCTATCATCAATTCTAGTAGCAGTAATACCTTCTACATCAGAAGTCATATACTTTTGGAAAGTTCTAATAGTTTCTTGTTTACGTCTAAAGCGTAAATTATCATACCTGTAGTCAATAGCATCTAATTGATCTTCAAGTTGTTTAACTTTTTGAGTAATAATTTCTAATTTTGTCATAACCTTTATTTTTACTTTTTTATTATACCTTAATATACGAAATATATCTCAGTAAGCCAACTTTTAATTGAAAAGAATTATCCTTTCAGTTTGATCAGTATTAACTAATCTTTGTTTCTCACTACGATAAACTGGTCGCTTCCATAGTCTCTCGTAAACGATATTATCTACTCTTATAGGTTCCCCTTCCATAATAGTAGCTGAAATTCTTGAATTCATTTTTGATTCGGCAATGTAATATAACTCATTCATAATTTTTATGTTTATTATAATATACGAAAAATATTTCAGACTATCTACTTATTCTCCTATTTCGTCCTCACTAATAAAGTAGTACTGTCTTCTATTTGTTCTAATATAATGCCATAGTCCTTCTAACCCATTAAACATCCATGCATTCTCATCTAAAAACTCTTTAATAGGTTTATTAGAAGGAAACATAAATAAGTGTATAGGGCGAACTAATTGCTCATGATGATTGCCAGGAAATATCTCTATATCTAAATCTGATTCCCATAAGAACTGATCTGGGCTTTTATGTGGGCAAAATTCATCTTTTAGTTTAAGATATTTAGAGTTAACAAAACCTTTAATAAATTTAACCATACTATCACTACGACCATAAAAGAAAATATCCCCAAAATCGTAATGTGGGTTCCCATAAGAATCTCTCTGTCTACCTTGGTAAGTATAGATTGTATTATTTTTTAAATTGTCAGTTATTTTGTAATCTCTCCATTCAAATGCATCAGCTCGTTTAACTATAATAACGTCATATTTCTTATTACTTTGAAGAATAGAGTCGACTGCTTTTTCTAATAAAAACCATATTCTTTCAGCAGCAACTAATTTACAAGCTTTATTTTTAAATATATTTATATTAGCATCTGGGTAGTGTTTAGTAATGTCTTTTCTAGTAGCTTTTTTTCTAATATCAAAGTTAAAACCAGTTAGAGTACATTTTTCCATACTATCCTCCCATATAGAAAAAAAATAATCAGGGTTATATTCAGAATAACTCTCATCCCAGAATTCTACAGCAGCATCAAACTGTCTATAAAACCCCCAAACTATAATAGCGACGTTCATATGAAACCTATAAGCTATATTATTGATTTAAATTTAGTATTGTCTTTATAGAACCAGCAGCATAAACTATATCTAAAACCTTCTGTAATTTTATTAACTTTGTGTTGCAATTTAGAAGGAAAAATAATTAAAGAACCAACATTAATGTTAGATTTAGTTATCTTTAAATTTTCTCTATATAGCAAATCACCCCCCTTAAAATTATTGTTTAATAATATAATAGCTGAAATAGTTTCGGTTTTAGGATTATTTAATCTAACGTCGTTATGCCATTCAAAATGGTCATCTTTACTGTATTGAATAAATTCGAAAGTAGAATCTACAGTAAGATCTTTTCTTATTTCGTTAACTATAAATATAAGTTCTTCTCTAATTTTAGGGGCCTCTATAAACTTAGAAGTACATCTTCTAACATGAGGTAGTTCAGGAATAGGTTTAAAATTGGATAAATTATCTTTTATAATTTTATTACAAATTTCTTCTGAAAGAAAATTATCTATAACCTTTAACATTTAATTAAATAGAAGCTTTCAAGTATGTAATAAAATTTGTAACAATTGCACGAACTTTAGTCTTCTGGTCAGCAGTAATAGGATGAACTGGTTTATTTTGTACTTCAAATGAAGTTTTTTCTCTATAAATTGCCATAGTTTATTTATTATGAACTAATATGTTGTTAGCATAAAAGTTATGGTTATCAGATACGTCTCTTAAATTATAGACTGTATGAGTTTCGTCTAAAATTTCTACTTTGCTTATAAATACATCCTCACCATAATTTGTATGCAATAGATCCATAACTTCTAAATATTCTGCTTGGATATACTTACCATTAGCATAAAAAGGATGTTCAAGGGTGCAGGTAATTTCCTTTGTATGTTTACCATCCGTAGTTATCTTAATTATTTTATTTGCTTCTAGAGTTTCTATAAAACCTACTACACCTACTTCGTCTAATCCGGAATCATGATTGTGAGTTAATATTTCCTCACCTTGAGTTATATCTTCTATAGCTTTATTATCACCGTTAGGTAAAGTAATTTCAGTACCTTTAATAAAGCATCCTCCTCTACCCGCTCCAAAGGGGTTATGAACTAATAAATTCATACTAGAGCCTTTAAGTATATAAGTATCTATTACTTCCATATTAGGTTGATAAAGATCATATTCCCCATTAGTATCTGAAATTTGATAAGTATTAGAAACTACTGAATAGGAAGTATTATTCTCGTCAAATACTTTATTACCGGGTAAAACTTTTTCAGTAGATTTCCAAGTAATTACATTAGAGCCAGTATCTAATACCGGTAATAAAGATACACTTCCTAATAAGAAAGTATCACCAGATTCTAATTCTAATTTGTATATGTCTAAATCAGGATTAAGGTTTTCTTCTACTAAAATTACATTAGAAGAAGTCAAATAGGAACCTGAAGGAAAGTTAGATCCTGAGTAAAACCAATCGTTAAGTTCAGTTACAGCATCAGTATCCGGAGAACCAGATACAAAGTAAGATTGGTAAAAGTAATCAGATCCAGAGTTAAGTGTTTGAATATTAAACGCATCACCTGATGAGCTGAGAATATTAGTAGTTTTAATTAAACCTCCCTTATACTTAGGATGATTCGTTGTAAATTCGTGTCTGTGTTTTTGATGGACCTCGTGAGAGACTTTGTCAGAACCGTCAAGACTCCCAGTAGTAATAGAAGAAGGAATATCAAATAAAGAAACTTGTTGATGTTCACCAACAAAACATAAATCTAAATCATTACCATATACTATTTGCATAGATCTTACTGAAGTAGTATAAGAACCTGATAGGTTGGGTAAAAAATTAGATATTAATACATCTTCTTTTTTTTGTTCTTCTATTAAAGTATTAAGTCTATAATCTGATCCTGTTTCCGGAAGACCTGCTTTTAAGAATCCTATAGATAATAAAGTAGCTCCAGATGCGTTTTCAGTTTTTTTAACAAAGTCAGGAATATTAGGGTCATTAAACGATTGAGAAATAGTATCTATTATACCGTGAACAGAAGAAGAATGATAAGAGGGAGGTAAAGAATCTAAATCACTATTAGTATTGAATAAACTATATAATTTTATTTCAGATTTAGCGTATTCAGAATCTAATATAGCTGCTTCATCGTAAGCCATTCTAAGTATAAACTTATTACTAGCATCTTCAACTGCACCTACATAAAGCGAACATGTTTCTTCTTCTTGAAATGTTATTGTAGTAATGTTTGAAACATTATTATTTACAAAATCTACTAATTTATCTACTATTAGTTGGTGAAAAGGCTTAAAGATAATATGAAGAGTATCCAGAGAGCTATCTGATAAAACAGTGCCAAAATCTGTAAAATCTAAATTTTCATTACCGGGGGTAGTTAAAGAAGTATCAGTATTAATTTCTAATAACCTAGCATTATTCGACGAATCGAATACAAAATCTGCTGAAAATAATGTTCCTTTCATTATATAATTTTATTATAAATAGCTCAGAATAACTATACTTCCTTATTCTGAAGCATGAAATAAATCGATCTACCAAACGATGCTGATACAAAAGATAGCCCTATGCCTAATCTAAATTCCTTTAAAGTATCTACTATTTCTTTTAATCCAAAATACCACAACGCTACTAATATTCCATCCCCTGCAATCATTAAAAATACTGGTAGTTGAACTCCTTCTTTAGGTATAAATTTACTTAAGTAAAAAAGTATAACAGTGAATAACGCTAAAGGTATCATAAATGATATACCTGCTAAAAAACTCATATAAAATTTATTTATCGTAAATATCTCTCCACGCTTTCTCTGACAGTTGACCCACACCTTCAACATAAAACATTCTATAGTCAATATGATCTGTTTTACGGTAAGGGGTTAACTCACCAGTTACTACGCATCTATCGAATTCTTCTTCGTTAAATTCTTCTTCCATATCTTGTTCATACATTGCTCCGCTTAAGCACATTTTATTTATCCTTCCAATTATAGTTCTTCATTCTACTCTGGCTACCTTTCTTTCTCTTTACAGCCTTTACTCGAGGACGATAAGGGATTCTTCCTTGATCACCCATACCATCCAAATCTATCGAGTCTGGTTGATGACGCTCATAATAGCCTTGAGTACCATTACCCTCTTCTCTTTGCTTCTTATTTTGATCAAATATCATCCAAAGAGTAAACCATACGTACAAACTAAAAATAGCTGCACCTACTATAAAAAATGCAAAACTCATCTCCGTCTTATTACCTGATTAATTGCTATACTAAATAGTAAAATAGTACCAGGCCAATGAGCCGAATACTGAGCTTCTTCTGTATTTCCGGAAAGGCCTAGCCCAACCGAATAAAGAAGACAAATAAATGCTATAATAATAGCATTCCATTTTAATAAAAAATCTTTAGCTTTTTCTTTCATTACAATTTATTTTATGATTAAACCATCCTCCACACTTACATTTAATCCAGTAAGTAGTAGTTGCTATAAAAGGTGAAGCAGCAGCGGCAGTCCAAATATTAGGATGCCAATGCTCTCCACAAATTCCTAAAATATGTTTTAAAACTTCTATCATTTGTATTTCTTAATTTAAAATCTCTTCGGTTTAACGAATTCTCTCTTTGAGTAACATCTCTTAAGTTAGAGATTCTATTGTTTGCCGGATTACCATCTATATGATCTATAACTTGATCTGGGTCTTTACCTTTAATTATTTTCCAAATAATTCTAGAAGTATTAGTATAAGAACCATTAACCCTGATATGGTAATAACCATTACCGTTTCTAGAACCAGCACGGTCTCCTGCTAATGCAGAACGATTTCTAACATCAAATTTGTGTCTTAACCCTGAAGGTGATGAAGGATCAACTTCATATCTTTCTTTTAAAAATTCTACACTAGGTAGTTTGTTTGCAATTGAATACATAATATAACCTATTTTTAATAATTAATATTCTATAATATAGTAAAAAACTTTGTAACTACCAACTTTTAAACTAATGCTGTAGCTAACTTAAACAACTCTTTATTAACTTTCATATCCTTCTCAAAGGATTTAATCTTACGTACCTTACGTACTTTAGCTCCAGTTAAAGCAGCATGAAAGTCTCCTTGAGTAATCTTCTCTTGAACAACATTGAAGACTCTCCAAAGGTCATTTCCTTTATCAGCATCTCTTTTAGGATCTAAAATATCAGTAATAGTCTCTTCATCATACTGAAGCTCTTTAACTCCAGCTCTAATAAGCATAGCATCTAAAGCTAATTTTCTCTTCTCTTCTTCAGTTAAGATTCTATTCTTCATATCATTCATTACCTGAACTCTATTAGGAAGATCTTCTACTGCTTGCTTAACTACATTTCTAAGTTCAGTAAAAGTATACCCCTTATGCTTAATATTAAAGTCACTAAATTTCTCATCAGCAACAACTAAACCGTTACTACATACTAGTCTAAATATACCTACTGAGAATTTAAACGATTGCATACCATCATGAGAGTTAGTAAGAAGTATTCTAGGGTAAGCATCATCACCGTCAGCTGAAGTAATCTTAATATCTGGATTCTGGAAAGCAACCATATGCTTTGAAAAGATAGTACCTCCTTCTTTTCTGCTCTTTCTTTGAGCAGCTTGGACTGGTAACCATCCTAACTTCTCTAGATCATCAATAATAGTTTCAGTGTTAACAAACAAGTATTTACTACTAACATCTGGGTTAGTAGGTGCATCTGCAAATACTAATGGAGAGGAGTTTCTAATCTGATCTTTGGTTAGGTACCCATCTAAACCTTTACCAAAACTTAACATAACATCTTTCATAATTATAACCTTTTTAATTTATATAATATAAATATAAGAATAAAAATTGTAACTAGCAACTATATCTCTTAGTTTTTTACCAAGTTTTAACTACTTCTAATAATTCCCAAGTATCAATCTGCTCATTAACTAAATTATTTTTATGATAATGATCTAAACTTGTTTTTAAAGCTCCTAACCATTCCTTTTGAGGAAGAGCTATTTCATAAGCCAATTCAGCTCCTTCAAAACTTAATTCAAATAGTTTTGCAGAACGAGCATTTTTTTGCATAGCTTCTTTAATACCTTTTACAACTGAATTAGTAATTCTAATATCTCTAGATTTAAAAAGAGATTCAAATTCTTCTGGGTTTTTAAAATGTAATTTAACCACGGCTTTCAGATATTTTTCTAGCTTTATCCCATACCTTACCTTTCTCTAATGAGCCAGTATCTGAATAATCTATTACGTTATTAGTACCCCAAGCATAAACTGGGCCAAAGTATTCATAAGTCATCATGGGAACATCTACGTTACCTAACTCAGTATATTGAGGTTGAGTTATCTTACGAGGTCCATTAAATGACCTAAAGTCTTTCGAAGTAACTCTCCGCCATTCACCTTCCATAAAAATTTCTAAAGAACCTGCAACGTTATATTCGTTAATAAGATTCTGTTGTTCTAGTCCACCTTTTTCTGCCATAACCTTTATTTTTATATACTATAAATATAAGAATAAAATATCAGAATTCCAACTTAAACTTTACTAAATAATTTGTTTTACGTTTTTATTAGAACCTTTTAACCAACCGTCTGTAAAAGATTCATTAAAGTTAGTAGTGTTGGATTTAAAGTTACCTTTTTCAATCTCTATAGTAGAGACTCTAGTCCAACATACAACTTGAGGAGGTTCACATACAAAGAGAGGTAAGCCTGAAGATTTATGAATCATTAATAGGTTATCTACTCCTGTAAATATACCTTTATCTTTTGTAGCTTGCCATAAAGTATTAGCTGTAGTAGGAGTAAGTCCACAAGCATGTACTCCGAATGAACGTTCTATTTCGATTAACCCGATAGCAGGAGAAGGAGGAGTATATTCATCTAACTCTGTTACTCTATGTCCAAAAGTAGTAATGGTATTATCTAATATATCTACATCTGTTACATCACCTTTTACAATAGCATCATGTTCTAATATAATGCAAGCTTTATCTAACTCTATAATACGTTTCCAGCATTTTATATGAGATGCATGCACATTACAATGCCCATCCTTATTTACATACTTCTTCTGTCTAAATGTACCCACAGATTTAAATGCTTCATCACAAGATAGAAATTCAACTGCATCTATAAACTCATAAGGAAGATTATTCTCTTCGCATGAAGCAGCACACATTTCAGCATACTCAATTGAAATAGGAACTTGGAGTCTTCTTATAATTAAAGCTCTATCTATTTTCATTTTATATAAACGGCCTTGTTATTGTACCCTCATATTCTTTGCGAGCTATTTTCATTCCAGTAACTTCTCTTTCAGGTTTAGAAACTTCTTCTATAAAATCTATAGATTCTTTAGAAAGAGTTACTTTGACCTTTTCTCTATATTGAGTTTTTGCTCTGGTATTGTAAAATAAATCTGCTAAATTTTCAGGAAAGTTTAGTTTTTCTGATATTCTTGAACAGTCTTCATACATTTTAGATCCTGGTCCTGAATCCTTACTGTATGTAATATAATCGTCAGTAATGAGTTTATTATCTAAAGAATATATATTCCAGTTTTCATCACTTACATTTTTCTTACCGTATAATCTTCGTTCCTTTAATAATTTAACCCATTCATTAATATGGTCTGGGGGTGGATTTTTAGGGCCTGAGTTCTTTTGAAAAAAGTATTTACTAATAAAAAGGTCAACTGGTTCTCTAATAATAGTAAATTTAAAATAAGAATTAAATATATCCTTATCTCTGTATTGAGGTGCTTCTAGAAACTTTAATAAATCTGCAGCTGTACTATGATTTACTAGACTACCAGCATTTTTATTATTAATACCTAAATTATCTCTCAATGCTTCTTCTTCCTCACTTCTTATTCTTGTGACTATATCACTATCAGTAGTAAATTTACCAAGAGCTAGTTCCATACTAGTTCCGCCAACTTTTTTACTCTTAAAAAAAATAAACTTATACTTGTGATTTATAATCATTTACTATTACTTAAAACTCTAACTTATAGTCACTAAATTTAATCATATAAGAAGTCATTTTAGTACCGTTACCGTCTTTGAATTCGTAACCTTTTCTAAAAAATTTCTTTACGTTACCAGCACCAGCTAAATGAGCTGCTGCTAATATACCTGATTCAGTTATAAATATTCCATTGATAGTTTCCCCATGAAATTTTTCAATCTGTTTTCTTAATATATGTTTATTGTGACTTAATAAAGCATACATAGCTTCTTCTTGAATAGAAGCATTAGCTAAAAACTCTCTATTAGATACGTTATCATATCCTAATGCGTTAAGAGTCTTTCTACCAAACTGATACTTACCTAAGTAACCGAATTGATTGACTGCTTTATACTTTCCGGAAGACTCTCTCATTCCTAAGTCTTCTAAAAATTGATTGTGATTTTTTATAACAAGCACTACTTTTGGTGCTTCTATCTTTGGGGTATTATCTATCAAGGCCAAGGGCCTCGACGGAGGTTCTTCTATTGGTTCTACTTGTTGTCGACTATACATTGTAAATGCCATCACAACAGTAGATAGCAAAGACACTGCAACAGTTAATAATAAGTTTCTCATAAAAAAATGTTTTGATTAAAATAAGTCTAGGAAACCTTTACCTATATTTTTTTCTCTTAATTTATCATTGAGCTCTGACTGCTTAACTAGATCGTCTGCAACCTTTCTTTCTAATGGCTTTTTCTTTTTCCAGGTAGAAAATTTATCGAATTTTTTCTTTGCCATGTGTATAAATAGGTTTAGAGTCTAGAGATGTATTCATCTCCAGGATTTTCCTCGTTATATAAGCCTAGTTCTTTAAGATGCTCAATATGATGTTCATCCAATTCCCAATCAGGTTCTTGATCTTTTGTTCTCACGTAGTCTTCCATTGCCTCTGCACGTTTTTCTTCAATAGGTGATGCTGCATACAAAAACGAACAATTATAGCAGAGAAACTCGAGATTATCTAAATGCCAATTTTTTTTATTTCCATCTTTAAAATTAAGAATAACAGGTATTTTTTGATCAACTACTCTTCGTTCAGCAAAGCCACATTTATCACAAACTTCGACTAATTTACCTTCACTTAATAATCTAGCTTTAATCTTTCTAGGATCGAAATGCTCAATTGGGACTCTTCCTTCTAATAAATCTACTAACGGTACTTCTTTATCACCTGCAACAGTAAATTTAGGAATTCCTTCTCCTGCTTGATTCATATGAGACTGTAATAAAGTTTTACCTTCATCATTCTTATACATTTTAGCATACTTCTTATAATGATTATAAGATACATGCAGATACCTAGCAGCAGCCATATTAGATCTCGTTACTTTTTGAGCTCTAATAATATCTTCTTTAGTTAATATTTTAGTAGGGCGAGGCATTAATAATCAATTCCTTCTATACCTTGTTTTTCTTCGTTGGGATCAAAAGTATTAAAAGGAGTTTCTTCATCTTCTAATACATTATTAACTTTTTCTTTTACTGACTGAGATACAGCAGTTTCGTCTACATCTAAGTCTAACATTTCCAAGTGCACTACTCTACCTGATAGCTCAGCTTGTTTTTGTGCTATTTTCCTAGCTCTATCTTGATCCATAATAATAATATCGTTGTATGTATGATCACCAGAACCTTCTACAGTAGTTATACCTACTACAGGTTTAGCTGTTGAACAATGAACACATACGTGATAGCCCATTTCCTTTCTCTTAGGATGTAGAGTCATTTCACCGCATGATGGACATTTTAACATTTGAATACTTTGCATAGTTTGAGTCATATAACCGTTTTTTAATTAGATATAAATATAAGAAAAATTATTCAGAAAAACAACTATTCTTTACCTAAAAGTTGTACTACAGACCAAAGCTGTTCTGGAGTTTTAAGATCATAAGTTTTAGTACTACTCTTACTTACTTCTAAAGTTACAGTACCATCCCAATCATCAGGTCTAGTAGCCTCATAAATATATGCTTGGATTAAACTTATCTGAGGTTTATTAAAATTTAATTTAAAAAGATCTTCTATAACTTGAAAAAACTTATCTTCATAAGTAGTCATATCCATGCCAATTTCATCTTGCATAAAATCTCTTCTTTCTTCTATCTCTTTAAGTTTTTTGATTATATTTAAAAACAAACTTTTTTTCATAATAGATTGATCTACTTCCTTAGCACTAATTCTAACCCTAAGGTTAAAGTAATTATTAAATACCCTTCTAACTGTATTTTTATGCTTCATATCTATAAATATACGAAAAATTATTCAGAAAAAAAACTAATAACCACCGCCGCCTCCGCCGCTGGATCCTCCTCCAGATACTGAACCACCTCCTGTTGAAGGGTAAGATATTCTACCTGGATCTTCTACCACAGTTTCAGTACTAACTTCTTGAACTATATCTACTTCTTGTTGTCCTTCTTGCTTATCAGGTCGAATAGTTCTTGTTGTAGATTTAATTCTTTTTCTAGGACCAAATTTAGTATCTTTGGAAAAGGCATTTTTCTTTTCCTCTGCTCTTTTTCTTTGATCTTCTTTAGTTCTAAATTTATCTTTATTAGGACTCCTATTAGCAATTCTCTTTCGTTCTAATTCTTGATCTCTAGATAATTTTTCATCAGATATAGGAGTCAAATTTACTGTCGTTGTTTCTTCTGGGATTCTTTTTATAACTGGTTTATCATGAGTGTACCCAAGTTCATTATATTTAACATGATCTTCGTAGGTCTTAACCATTATCCCTTCACTAGTCTCAGGATCATACATCATATGAGGATTAAAATCCTTAACTACTAATTGTGTAGCTAAACCTTTATTTCGATTTACTGCTTCTTCAGTTCTTATTTTCCTTCTATCCTCATAAGAAGCAACAACAGTAGCTTCTTCTATAGCAGCAGCTAAAAGTATATTATCTTTTTGCTTAATATCTAAAGAATCTAAAGAGGCTATTTTTCTTACTGAATAAAGTTTTTGAAATTGTTTAAAAGGTAATTTAAGCTTACGAATAAAATTTAAACGAGCTACAACTGGACTATTAGCTTCAATTCTATCCTCAGGATCATCAGGAACTATGTTAGTACGTTTAAATACTCGTTCACTTTTTTCTTTGAAATAGAGACCGTATAAAGCCATTTATTATACCTCTTTGTTATCATTAGCATCGTTAGGTTGATACTCAGATTCAGGATTAGTTCCTGATAAAGCTTTTCTTATAATTCGATCAAAGTATTCTATATAAATAAAGAAACCTATAATAGTCTTATCTTTGAGATTTCTATCTCTTTCAACTTTCATATCGAATTGCTCTAATCCTTTCGATAGTCTTTTTTCTAATTCTATAGCAATGTCATTTTGCTCTGTAGAAGTAATAGAGCCGAATTGAGTAGGGAGAAACTGAACCTTTACTCCTTTCTTCTGTGGATCTTCGTTAGTATCCACTTTTAATACAAACGTGTGACCAGCAAATTTAATTCTAGCAGCTTCGCTTATTAACTTTTTTACGTATTGTTCGATTTTATTACTCATAATTGTATATTAGAATATAGGTACTACATTATAAATAGCTAGGAGACAGCTCTTCCTTTCATTCTTTCCCAATCTCTATCGCTTCTAACTTTATTGTTTGTTTCTTGTGTAGCTTTAAGTACTCCGTTAGTTGTATTATATTGATAAGATAAGTAGAGTAACGCTGCCAAATCCTTAGGGAAACAATGGCCACCAAATCCCAAGTCTCCATCATGACCTGGAACTCCCCAATGTGATTCACCTAATCTATCGTCTAAAGTTGCGTACTCTACTACCTTATCGTAATCTATATTTAATTTACTACATAGCTGATATATTTCATTAGCAAAAGATATTTTAGTTGCTAAGAATGTATTAGTCATATACTTTATCATTTCTGCATGAGAAGAATCAGTCTTAATAATATGTGATTTAGGAAAAACTTTACTAAAAATAGTCTTAACCTCTGTAGTTACAGGTCTTGGTCCTCCAATTATTATCCTATTTTGATTTTCAAAATCTTTTACAGCATTCCTTTCAGTTAAAAATTCAGGATTAAATACTATATTTAGAGCTGGGTATTGTTTATTAAATTTATCTGTTGTTCCTGGAGGTATAGTAGATTTAATTATAATAGTTCTTTTAGTCTCTAAATTGTCTGCAACTAGATCTAAGTTATATAAAGATTGTTCAAGTATAGTAGTATCGCAAGACCCATTCTTATTCATAGGAGTTGGAAGACATACGAATATAGTTTCACTTCTAAATATTAAATCATCTAAAGTTGAATTAGATTTTTCTTTATCTAAATCGTAAGTTAAAACTTCATAGAAATTTTTAAACTTTTGATATACTGCATTACCAACAAAACCTTGACCTATTATTCCTATCATCCAAGTAACATATTTTTAGCGTTAGAACTTCCTTCTTCTAAAATTTTATGACTTACTACAGCTCTATGTCTAGACCACTGATCAATAGACCATTTTAATCTATCAGTAACTAATTCTACTTCTTCTTTAGTCCCATCTGCATGAGTAAATTCTATTAAGTATTTCTTTTCCATTTAAAATTGTATTCCTTTAATTAATTTACCTTTAGGTATATGAGAATTATTTTCATAAATACCTGGAGGTGTTCCCCATTTATAAATATAAGTTTCAGCAGCTGGTGCTTCAGTAGCTTTGAAAGCTTCTCCCTCTTTGCCGTTCTTAGTAGCAGTAGAACCAAAGTGGTAAAAATGTTGACTATGTGTTCTAGTAAAAGTACACCCAGCTAATTCTAACTTAAGAAAGAAATCCCAGTCACAAATAAAAGGTGATTGGTAAACAGTATCAAATCCCCCTACCATCATATAATTCTTTTTAAATATGGCAAAAGGAAATATACCTCCATCATCTGATACTTCGTTAGAACTTATACTGGTTTCATAAAGAACAAAATCATCATAGTCAAACTCCTCTGGGGTCTTTCCAAGATCTTTCACAGGAAAATTAAATATACCTGGTCCTGTAGGTTCAATTTGATTTATAGTTATTACTTCTCCTTCAGACATATCTGCCCATATAGAATCCCAACCTACACATAGAACATTATCATCATTAATAATCATTATTCGTTCATTGGTAGCATTCATAACTCCTAAATTAAGAGCCATTTGCATACCAAGATTACCTTCTAGAGGAAGTACTTGAACTTTTCCCTTGTATTTCTCTAAGACATCTTTGCTTTCTTCTACAAAGCCATCTACAACTACTATTATTTCGTTCTTATCCTTATAGTTAATCTGACCTTCTACGGCAGATTTAAGACAAATATCCAGATACTTCGGGTTGCGGTAAGTTGGTATTATTAGACTTATCATTTTTCCAAAAATTATATATTCCTTTTTCTAATTCATATTTTTTCCAGACAAATCTTTCTCTGTTAGGTTGAGTCTGAGCCCATTTCCACATCTCAGTCAATCCGTCTTCTAAAGAAGTAGTATGTTCAAAACCTAATATTAATTCAGACTTCTTCCATGTTGGGTAAGCATTTTTGACTTCATGTCTAGCTTCTTCATATACTACCTCAATCTTTTCTATAAGAGCTTTATCTCCTCCACCTATAACATTTCTTACTACTCTACAAGCTTCATTAATAGTTGTGAACTCAGGACCTCCTAGGTTAATTATTTCTTTAGATGCTTTAGGAATAAATGCAGCCTTCCACATTGGCTCTAAACAATCATCTATACTACTCCAAGCTCTTCTTTGAGAACCATCACCAAAGATAGTTAGAGGTATATTATTCATATATTGATACATCCAAATACCTAAAACGTTCCTATATTTATCCCATATATTTTGATTACGTCCGTAAACGTTGTGAGGTCTGAGTATACACCAATCTAATTCATGCTGTTCACCGGCACATTGTATATCCATTTCGCAGGCATACTTAGCAATACCGTATGGATCTATCGGACGAGGAGGGTCTATTTCTTCAAAAGGTCTTTTACCTTGCCATCCATTACCGTAAACGGCCATAGTAGAAGTAAATACTAACCTTTCTACGTTATGTTTAATACATTCGTTAACTATAGAAGCAGTACTCTTTAAATTATTATCGTAGTTAAAAGTACGAATGAAGGGAGATAAACCTTCAGCAGCATAAGCAGCAAAATGATATACTATATCAGGTTGCTCTAATTCAAATATATCTTTAATCTTATCATCAAAAGTATTTGCTTTGTAAAATTTGACCTCTTTAGGTATATTACTTTTATATCCTCCTGAAAGGTCATCTATACCTATAACGGTATTACCAGGTTTCTTCTCGATTATATATTCGGCTAATCTGCTTCCTAATAATCCAGCTACTCCGGTAATTAAAATTGTTTTGTTATGCATATTTATTCCAATCTATTAGTGGTGACAACCAAGCAGTTTCTCCATGAGTAGACTTACCTGGTATAGGGGTTATTAATAATTGATTTTGCTCTCTTAGCTTAAGAAACATTTGGAAATCATGAGGGTGAGTTCCATTAGTAAATTCTCTTAAAGTTCTTTCAGTCTCTTTCAAAGTTTTAACCTTAGCGGCAAAAGTCATAGTAGTACTATTAGTTATTTTCCAATGAGAGTTACTAGTTAAATACACTCTAGTATCTTCTGCTCCACCTTGACAGTATGGATTACCTCCTCTATCTGGAGAAAGATACTTATCAGGATGATCATATAAAGATACGAAAGAAGCTCCAATATCGAAACCTTCTTTTAATATTTTTTTAGCATCTGGGGTGTGCAGATAATCATTCTCAATAAAGTAAATTATTTCTTCATCACTATAAGTTAATGCTTTATCTAATGCTAGATTAAAAGTACCTGCTCCATGACCTACTTTTACATATTCAATACAATCTTCAGGAATATACTCAAGTATCATTTTTTTAGTATCCTCAGATATATTATCAGCTATAACAGTAAAATCGTTAGGAAGAAATACATCTACAAAATTCCTTAAACATATTTCGTTAGTAATAAAATCGGGTTTGACTTTATTATAACCTGCGTCCGATATTCTATAAATTATTTTCATACTTAATAGGAAAATCCGTACATATACCTGCACAGTCTAAAAAAACTTTTTCTGTCTGTATTTCTGGTTTGACACAAATACTATTATAAGATAAGAATTTATTAGGGAAAGTCCAAATATATCCTTTAGAAGTTAAAACATAATCATCAGATTGATGCCAAAAATAATTTAAATAATTACCATCATAATCTATATCTTTTAGTTTATTTAAAGTATCAAAAGATTTAGCATGAACCCATAATTTAGTATAAAACTTTTCTAATAATTCAAACGGAAAATCGTACTGAGGTTCATCATGTCCTAAATAAAACTTTTTATCTTTAAACCATACATCTATTTCAACTTCATATCCTTTTTCAATAGCACTTATAATTTGAGATGGTTTGTTTTCTTGTTTAGGATCAGGCCCTGATAAATTTCCTCTATGTGATATTATTTTCATCTATAAAGAGAATGCCAGAATAGTTCTTGAACGTCTATTTTCATAGTATCTAAATATTGTTTAAGAATAAATTCACAACAAAAACCAATGTCAGAAGAATGCATTATATAATCAATATTATTATAAAGATTGCAGTATATATCCATATTAGATTTATTTGAATATGCAAAACAATCTACTAATCCTTCATCACTCCAACACCCATAAGGAACTAAGATAGAAGAAGCGTTAAGATTAAAATCAATTTTCTTATTTAGCTGAACATCAAATCTAGATCTAACTACCCAATCGTATTCTATACCAGTTTCTATTATATAATCATTTAGAATATTATTAGACTTCCAGATAGAATAAAACATACTAAAAAGGTAATCACTTCTTATATGAGGAAGAGTTCTTTCAGCATATTTACCGAACTCAAAAAATCTTTGCTTCTCATAAAAAGTTCGAGTAGGATTATAAAGTTTAGATACAGTATCAAATATACCTTCTTCAACTTCTTTTCCCATAGGATGTCCTCCAGCATTAATATAAGGTTTACCTATTTGCTCTTCGTCAGGTATCCAACTATGAATAAATACATCTACATCATTTCCATCTAAAACAAATGGCTTTAAAACTTTTTCATAACCTTCCTCAACAAATCTAGGCTGTCCTGAGATGCATAATGCTATTTTTTTCATAATTATGCTTTACCCCATTTAGATATAGCTTGAAAATATTCTACTCCATACTTTTTATCTAAGCTTTGTCTCATTGCTTTAGCTCCTGCTAAAGTACCTTCGGGATGTCCATGAATAGCTCCTCCAACATTAGCCATAAAATCATTACCAACTTTTTTACAAACCAAATCAGTTAGCCCAGGATGAAACCCGCAACTTAAAGCTGGCATTACTCCATATTTATGTAGTTCGTCTACTGAATCTAATACTTCGTCTTCGTCCCATTTATAGTACCCTCCTATCATACCTGCATGAATAAAGTCTACTCCCATCATACCTGCTAGTTTACTAATAACTTTCCATTCAATATAGTAATTATGTTTACGGTTAGTAAGTATTTTATCTCCACTTTTTTGAAAATGTACAAATAATGGAAGATCAAGTTCTCTTATAGATTTATATATACCCATTCCACACCAGAAATTAACGTGAACGCTATTACCTCCTAGCTTATGAACAAGTTTTACTCTCTCTAGTACTTGATGAGGATCAGCATGGATAGAGACAGAATAAATAACATTTTTATCTTTCAAGTAATCCATTATTAATGGAACTCTTTCTTCTATAGTACAGAAAGAAGGGTTAGACATAATTTCATCCTCTTTAATAAAATTAACTCCTCCTTCTACTAATTCTTTTACCATCTGTAAGAGCAGACTAGCACTTATACCAGTTTTAGGTTTAACTATAGCACCTAGTAAAGGTTTATTATTTACTCCTGTAAATTTTCTTATGCCTTCTATTCCAAATTTAGGTCCTAAAAATAGATCATGAACCGATTGAGGAAAGTATATATTTAATACTTGACATACATCAATTGATTCTATATCCATTTGACCTCCCATAATGTTAACTAACAAATGAGCAATACCATCAGTTTTAAAATCTATATTAATTACAGGAAAAGCTATTTTAACCTTACCTTCTTTTTTTTGACTTAAGTTCTTTTCAGTATCTAATATTAAACATGAATACTTTTCGAATAATTCATCAGTTTCCCATCTATTACGAACGTTAGGATTACCGACACTTTGACCTATAGCAAGTTGCCATGATGCTTCTCTAAGATTAATAGAGGAACCTAGATAGTATTCCACTATAAAATATTCATCTTTATTTATCTGAGATTCTAATTTAAATATATTCATTAATTTATACTAAGAAATTTATTTAATTCTTCAGGAGTTCCCATACCGTGCATCTGTGGTATAGCGTATGGAAGAACCATCCCACCTTTTTCTATCAGTTGATTATAAACTGGGCAGACATAAAATTCATTATTATACCTTATGTTTTTTTCTATCATATTATTAGTACAGTCTATATAGTCTCTTCCTTTTTTCCAATAGTATATTCCTACTGTTGCATGATTACTAATAACTTTTTTTTCTGCTACTTCAGTTATATAACCATTCTCTATTTTAGAGTAACTATGTTTAGGAGAATTAGATATAAAAGAAAGTATAGCTCCATCAGCATTTCTTCTGTTAACGTAATCATAAAAATGATTAGGAGCCCAATCTATCCATTGATCAGAATTAGCTATCAATAAAGCATCATCTGTATTTATTAAATCTTTAGCAAGTAAAGTAGTTGATGCTGCTCCTTCAGTTAATCCATCCGTAATAATAATTTCACAGTCTGGTTTAATTAATTTAAGAATATATTTTAAAGAATATTTTTCGTAATGTTCTTTTTGGACTATAAAAATATATCTACCTTCTAAAGCAATATTTTCGACCACGTGTTGAATCATAGGTTTACCTTTAACATCTATCAATGGCTTAGGAAGATTATATCCTGCCTCTTGGAATCTACTTCCAGCTCCAGCCATTGGAATAAGTATATTTAATTTTTTAGTCATAGTAATAATTTTATTTGTTCAACAACTTGTTCATCTGATAGGTAAGGGTCTAATGTTTTATGCTTACCCTCTTTAAAATAATTTTCGGGTCCTAATTTAGGCTCATTAATTTTTTTTATTACTCCATTCCATCCATACAGTTGATGTATAAAATCTCCTGTAATAATGGTACTGGTGCCAACTCCTGCAGCTAAATTACATAAACCTCCTTCAGCACCTACAAAAGCATTACAGTATTTCATAATAGAAGTTTCAAATAAAATAGATTTTGAATCGTAATCATCAGTATTAACAGTTTGATGTTGATTGCTTCCATCTACTCCTACTGTTAATATAGTAAAATAATCTGAGAGTACCGAAATAATTTTATCTGTATCTCTATGAGCCCCACCATAACCTAAATTTGGAACATCTATTCCTGCTTTATATTGCTCTTCTGTAAAAGTAAAAGTTTTCTCCTTCCAATTATTCATAACAGCTATAACTTTTTTATTTTTAGGCAAATCAGTAAATAAAGTCTGAACAGCTGAATCCAAATCAGGATCGGTATAAAGTTTATATTCAGGGCTTTTATCCTTTATTCCTGCTTGCTGTTTATATTCTACCACTGGAGGTTTAGTAAACGATAAAGGACCTAATTGTATAACTTTCGAATACGTTAACTGAAATTCAACGCTAGTTGAAGGAGCTGGACCTGGATTAGGAGGTACGAATACTTTGTTTATAAAAGGATTATTATTTATTAATTTTCTCATTTGAGGAAACCCTATCAGGTAATCAACAGTATCGTATTCTTTTTTTAGAAACTCAGCTAAAGAAGACGCAAAAGCTATATCCCCAAAGTAACCATAAGTAATTACTAGAACTTTAGTATTCTTCATATGATTTTTCTTCTGTTAAACTAGAGTCAGTCATTTGATTTATAAACTTTTTAATAATACTTCTTTTATCATTTTGTCTATAAACTGATCTTGCAAGCTCTATAAATTTACTATCAAACTCTTTATTCTTTTCCTTTACTCTAATAGCATCCTCTATATCCCATAACGTTTCATTAACTTCTGAAAGATGCAAATACTTTTGTTTAAGAGGTTCTTTAAATTTTTCTAATAATTCTACTACTTGAGGGTTTAGAGCTTCAAACTCAATCATAATATTATTAAGTTTAGCTGTATCGTTTATTTTAAGAAGTTTGAGTTCTATAATAGAAATTTTATCTAATAACTCTCCTGGTGAAATATTAACTTTTATATTCAAAATCTTTTATTTTTAACCATCTTACATTAGAATGATCAGGCATATCAAACTCTTCTACCTTACCGTTAACATTATTTAAACCTACTTCAGTATCTGAGGTAAGATTCATATAGAGTTTATTATTATTTACAAAGTCATTATCGTTATCATCAGGTTTACTATCCTTATGGTATAGAGCATAAAATAAAGCTTTGTTATTTCTTTTCCAATTATATCCTAAAAATCTTAATCTATCTCTAGTTGCATCATCTTCCTTACCCCAACCTTTGAAAAAAGGATTTAGTCCATTAGTTTTAAAAAATAATTCTTTTGAAAGAACAAATACCCCTCCTGAATGATCTCCTACTGTAACGTGAAAATTTCTATACCCAGCAGGAATATCTTCAATTTTTCTCGGTTGATTATTTTCATTTAAAAATAAAACTTTACCAACTGGGTAAAATGGAACATCGACTTTAGTATCATAAGAAATATCTTCAACAGGGTAGTAATCAACATCATGAAATATAAAAATATCTCCTTTAGCTCTTACTGCGGCTAAATTGTATAAACTATTCTTCTGAAACTTTTCATTATTATCTTGTTCAGCTATAATAATTTCATAGTCTTTACTATCAAAAAGTTCTTCTAGTCTAGGAAGAAGCATTTCTAAATGTGACTCTCTATCTCTATATGATATTATAATACTATACATCTTTTATTCTATCGTATTGATGAACTATTGGGTAGTACGGAATAGTACTATAATCAAATTCAACTAACCCATTTACTATAACCTGAAGATGAACAGCGATCTTATCATGTATGCTGGTAAAAATAAACTTATCTTTATATAATGTTCTAGCTAAGTAATTAAATGAAGTTTGATCAGCTACTTTAGGTTTACCAGCGGATAGTAAAAATATATCTCTGCTTAAATCTCTAACTAAATCAGCTGAACCTCCAAAAACTCCTACGTTAAGTACTTCTTCTTCTTTAAAATCAAATCCAAATATACCGATATTATAAATTAAATGCTGCATATTCCATTCATCATCTTTATACTTTATAACTTCTCCTGTAGCTACTAACTTGTCGGATGGAAGCATAGTAAAAGGATCACTATTAAACTTAACGTCTTTTACGTCAGTTACTAATACTTTATTATACTTCTGTTCTTGTAGATACTTATGAATATACATAAATCTCATATTATGTATAAGATCAAAGCTATTCTGCAAATTCATTTTACCTGTGTGATGTTCAAAAAAATCTTTTTCGTTACCCCAAAAATCGAAAGTAGGAAGAATGTATTTTATATTTTTAGATTCTAAATATGGAAGTAATTCATTGTTGTCTTTAGCATTAAATACTATAAGAGTTCTACTAAAGCCATACTCTGAGGTATCTACCCAAGTTTTAATATCTTCTACACCGTAATTTCCGCTTACAGCTCCTATAAGTAAATTATCTTTCATTTAAAAATAAAATATCTTCTTGGTGTGAACCATGATTAGTCTGAATGTCCAAAACTATAGCAGGTTTAAACTTAAAATTATCCATATATTTAAGTACTTGATCTACCAAAGGAGCATTTAAATTATATTCATTAAACGAAACTTCTAACAGAATACCTTTTGCTTTTTTGCATAATTCTTTTCCTCCTTCTAAAATATCTAGCTCTGATCCCTGGGTGTCAATTTTTATTAGATCAAACATCGAATCTTTAGTAAATAAATCGTCAAGTTTAATACCGTCCTTTTTAATTACATCTAATTGATCGTCAGAGTAAAATTCAGTTAGTTCTCTATATATTGAATTACCAGTACAGGTTGGATCATTTTTGCGACTAAAAAATTCATACTTAGTATCATCTTTAGTCAATAGGCAAATAAGATAGTCATTAGTAATTTCATTTAAATATGGTTCACAAGCATCTGAAGCTTCTATAGAAAAAATATAGCTTTCTGGCCAAATGCTTTTAGCATTAGAATGAAACTGCCCTACATTCGCTCCTATATCTAATACTGTTTTAGGATCAAAATAGTTATTAATTAATGAGAGATTCATAATATTTATTCTGTATTTCTTGACGGTCAATCGTCTTTGGATGATACAATGCTAATTTTTCTTCCGCTGGTAATGGAGCGTAAGCTTTAAAACCAGTAAGTACTTCATGTACTTTATTTTTCCATTTGATCTCAGGTTTATTTTTCCATATACGCCATTGATAGTCCGGCCAGTTTATCCAACCTTTATTACTTACATTCCATCCCCATTTTTTAGTATGACCTTCAGTAAGACCTTCTACAGTATTTACTCTAGGAACTAAATAAACTTCATTGTTAGGATTAGATTCTAATATCATAGGAAGATAAGTAAATAATTCTTTATTAGGATATTCATCAGCATCTATCTGAAATATATAATCCCCAGAACAGTACTCAGTTAATTTATTTTTCCAATCAGCAAAGTTACCTTTAAAAGCTCCTCTCCAAAATTGAAAACCAGGAAGATTAGATTTTTTTGTTAACCAAGTAGGTATTTCAGAATTACCGTTAGTTTGATCATACAACACCACTATGTCGTCTTGTGTCCTTTTATTAGCTAAAATCATTTCAACTAACCTGATTATCTCAAATTGTTCGTTACATACTGTTATAGCGAAGGTTATTTTCATTTAACTGTTGGTTTAGTAAAATCAATACCAAAGAATCCTATTTCCTCTAAAGCATCTATAAATCCTTTTTCTCTTGGAAAACTTTTTGCATTATTCATATCCATTTTAGTAGCCTGACCAGCAGGAAACTTACCAGATTGAATTTCATCTTCTGTAAGAGAAATAGATTTAACAGCCGACCATTTCCAGTCATCTTTAGAAGTACCATCAGCAAAAACCATTCCGGAATTAGGAATAGATATAGTAGCAGGAAACCATATTAACCCATCTTTATCAATCTTCCTAATATCTTTAAAAAGTTCTGGTGATGATTCTATTGCATTAGCTACTTGTTGCGATTTTTCAATCATTAAAGTAGTAGTAGTAAAACCACTCCCGAAATCTAAATAAGAAGTAATTCCATCGTTTAGTTCAGTAACATAACAAGCATTACTATCACTGACTGGGCTTTGTATTAAGTTATCCATTTTTTACTAATTTAGGTAATTTTAGAGAAGGAAGTTTCAGTTCCACTTGCTTTGGAAATTCAGGAATATATTTATCAAATAAACTCTTTATAATTTCTTCCATAGCTTCAAAGCTAAATAGTTTTTTATTTCTATGAGCTAAAGATTTTGCAGGTTGAATATAATTTTTATAATTCTTATAAGTTTCTTTAAAAGCATGCCCTACTTGATTATCATCAGGTTTAAACCATTTCGCTTCAGTAAGTATCATATCTTTCATACTTGCTGACTCATGAACGTTTTCTAATGAACCTCCTATGAGAATAGCTTTATCTTTATCTAAAAAATCAACTTGTCCTGACCATCCTGATGCTACTATTGGTTTACCGGTTAAACTAAATTCAAGTAATGGCCTTCCAAAACCTTCTCCTTTTGTAAAGCTAACCATCGCTTTAACTTTAGGATGATTATATAATTGATTCATTTCATAGTCTGATATTTCTCCGTGAAGTATATAAATTTTAGGTAATGTTCCTTTAGTCTCTCTTCTAATAGCATTTATCTGTCTAAGTAAATATTCTTGATCGATTATTGAGCTTCCTACTTTTTGAGTTTTAAGTATTAAAGCAGGTTTCTTCATTTTATTTTTAAATACTTCAGTAAAAGCTTTAATTAAATAACCTATATTTTTTCTATCCTCCCCGAAATTACCTTGCATCCAATGTCCTACAGATAGATAACAAAATGATTCTTTAATAGAATCTACTGACTTAACTATTTCTGTATTAGAATTTACTTTAGTAACAAAGTATTTAGATAAATCAGCTCCTTCTAATAATACTTCTACAGGAGTAGTAACTTTTAAATCTCCTTCTTTTTGTTTAGTTTGATTATTTATTTTTTCAAATACAGTTTTTTCGAATACGTTTTTGCTGTGTTGTGAAGAAGTAATTACAAGATTCATTCTATTACAACCCTCTAACCAACTACCATGACATATAGTAGTTTCTATACCAGCAGTTACTCCTATGTTATATTTTCCCATAGGTTGAAATTCATTAGGAACAGTAATTTGTATCCATATATCTGGTTTTGATTGTAACTTATCTACTATTCTAGAACTTAACTCAGTATCATTATGATCTTTTAAGTACCCGAATCTAGTATTACCCCATCTTTGAGAAAGTATCTTTATCTCATACCTGTCTAAATTAATTATAGCTTTGATTAAATCTCTAGCTCTAGCTCCATACCCTGAGTAGGTATCTACAGGAGCGCTAATAACCATTATATCTTTATTCATTTAAAATTTTTATTTATATAATTTAATAGTATATCAACTAATACAGGTTGATCATCTATTGCAGGGTGATCATAAGCATGATAATTAGCATTATAACTTTTAATATATGATCTCCAACAATTAGAACCTTGTTCGGGAAACGTAAGAAAATTAAAGTTAGAAGTATCTAAAGATGCTCCTTCAGTAGCAAAGTCTTCATTTCTATTGTAGTAAGTATTTTCAAGTTCTAACATAGCTGCAAAAACTAATAGTTTACCTCCTAAATTATCTATATAACCTTGAAGCATATCTAACTGTTGATTAAGTTTTTTATACTCATTTTCAAAATCAGAGAATAAAAGTAGATCCATTTTAGCATACTCTAATACCTTTTCTTCTAAATAATTTTTCTTAACAAACTCATAAAATTTAGTATCTAATAACATTAATGCTTCTTTCTTAAAATTTCTAGCATTATTAGCAAAAGTAGTATACCTCCATTTTACATAAGTTTTTGTATTAGCACAAAACTTTTCGCTTCTTAATATTTCAGTTAAACCTATAACAAATATACTATCTTTAACTTCATTAGGATTTTGCTTAATCCATTCATACGTTGATCTTATTATTCTATCATTTGATCCTCCTGCAGATGCAATATTAATTTGTTTACCATTTAACTTATTAGATAATAAAGTAGTAAAGTTAAATGGCTCTTTTTCTTCCCAAGAAAGATTTTCATGTCCTCCAGTATCGTGATGCGTCCTGAGAGCATTACCTTTAACAAAGCTACAACCGTTAAAAACTAAATTCATTTTAATAATCTGTTAATTTATGCTCTACGTACCTAGGTTTAGTTTCAGTTGCTTCTATAAGATCAAAAGGAGATCTAGGATTAAAGTTATCTATCGTTTCGTTTATTCCATCTACTATACCTTGAGTCATTTTAGATGAAGTAAAACCAGCTTCTTTAGATAAAGCCCATTCTCTACCTTTTAAACCTTTTTGTTTTCTATCTGATGGTTTCATACTATAGCTTTTAAAAAGAGCTTCTGCTATGTCTTCTGGAGTACATCTATCGTCAAAAATATAAGGAGTCTTAGGAGAACCTTGTAAACTTATATTAGAAGGAAAAATAGGTATCGCCCACTCCCCACATTTTTTATATGTACCTCTATGATTAGAAGGAAAATCTGCATCGAAATCTATCCATTCTCCTTTATCGTTTTTAAATCTCATCTGATCTTGCATACCCCCTGTAACGTTAGCTGCTATCATAGTACCTGCTAACATTGACTCAGTAAGTGATAACCCCCATCCTTCGTTAGATGAAGGAAGAACTGTTACGTCAGCAATATTATACAAGCAGTTTAGTTGAGCAGCAGATAATTTAGAACTAGAAAATAATAAATTAACATAAGAAGGATCACACAAAGCCTCTTTAAGAGCTTTTAAATCAGTACCGTGTTGGTCTACAACTGAGGTGTGCATTATTAAACCACAGTTTTTAGCTTTTTCTTTCCCAATCTTATCACAAAATAATCTATATCCTAATACTAAATCATGAGGATGTTTTCTACTTATATTTCTTGAATTAAAAAAAGCTACGAATTCGTAATCGTTACCTTTAAGAGTATCTTTTCTAAATTGCTTAAAGTTTTTATCTTCAGAATTAATAGGATAAAATACTTTTTCATCAATACCATGAGGAACATACTTAATAAGTTTATCATCAGCATATTCATTTAAAACTAACTTATTTATGTTCTCTGTTACTTTAGATATAGCTAGCAAAGTATCTACTGATCTGTAGTAATCTTTATTGTATAAAGGAGCAGGATAATCGTCCCATATATTATACCAAATAATAGGAACTTTACTTCTAATTTCTCTTTCTATTTCGAATAACCACACCCAATAACGAGGATCAGTAAAAATTAATATTGCATCGATATCTTGTTCTTTTAATATTCTACGAACTATAGTAGTATCACCGTAACCATTATTAGGTAGTATTCTAACCTCTGCATCGGTAATATCTAACCTTTTATTCATATCATCTGATATGTCTATTAATTTACCTAAATCAGGATGTTGAATAGCAGCTCCTAAATTAAACCAGTTGAAGTGATGAGCAGAATTGCATACTATTTCTCTTGCCATAGTAGCTATGCCTGAATGAACTCTAATATCGTCGCAAAGGAATAAGATTCTTTTTCTATTTTGCTTTTTGATATAACCTTTTAATTTACTCATTTTCTAATCTTAATATTACTTTGGTTATGGATTCTTTTTCTAAACTCTATATCTGTAAGATAAAGAAAAATGGCACGATCAGCAAGTTTTTTAAAAGAAAAATTATCTTCTAAAGCTGCCATTTTAAATTTATCGAAAAGAGGTTGAGTAATTTTAACCGAAGTAAGCTTTTCATGTTTTACTATCATAACTATATATACTTATATATTTATATATAAATAGGCTTTAATTTAAAAACTAGAACAGTATTGACATTTTCCAAAAGGATTAGAGCATTTATAATCTTTATCTAAATAGTTTCCATCTTCATCTAAAACCTCAGATATCATACTGTTCATAGACTCCATAACTTGTTTAGTTTTTCTAGGTCCTGATGATGGGCTAAACTGCTGAACTCTTTTTTGCATAGAAGCAAATTCAGCATCAGCTGGTACTCTTCTCTTAACAATAAAAAACTCTACATCTATTTTATCTTTATCAATATTAAATTGCTTTGCAAAAAACTCTCTATACAGTATAACCTGAGCAGTTAAGTTAGGATTCTTTTTTTGATTATCTCTCCAACCTGAAGTGGAAGTCTTTATGTCCATTATAGTCCATCTATCAGTATTAGGATGATAAAATACTAAATCAACAAGTCCTTTAAACATAACGCCAGGTCGTATCTCTTGGTATAAGAGCGTCTCTATACCAGCCAATTGCATAGACTTAGTACTAAAGTAACCTCCTCTTTTCTTTTCCAAAAAGTCTAAAATATGTTTACCTTCGATCCAAAACTTAGTAAGTTCATCTTGAGTAGAAAAATGCTTATGACCATTTTGAGCTTTACCTTGCTTATAAGCTTTAATCATATTTACATATAATAATTTGTGCTTATCAAGTTCATTAGCATTTTTAACTTTATCATGATACATAACTTCCAACCAAGTTTGCATAGTCTCATGCATAGCAGTACCAAAGCAAGTATAGATATTCTGCTTAAAAGGAACTAGACCTCTTAAGTATTGCATCTCCCATAACTTAGGACATTTATTAAATGTACTGATAGAGCTATATGAAATATGTTTATTATTCTTAGGAGATTGTTTGATCTTACTCTCCCAGACATTCTTTACTAAAGGATTAGTTTTTTTCTTCTGACCTTCTGGGTAAATCTTCTTTGGCATAATCTCTTTTTAAGTCTTTTTTTGCTCTTTCGTAATCAAATGATGCTGGTCCTATATAAGGATAAAAGTGTTTTTTCTCCCAGTGCATGCGGTAATCATAACCGTTTTCAAACTCCTCATTGCATTGGCTGCACATGATGATTTTTCTGCCCACATCAATTGTCTTTCCATTTATCTTTATATACTATTTGACTAATAATACCATAATTAGTAATATCTTGAAAAGTATCAATGAGAGTTTCGTTTTGAGTTTTTCGGCCAGTAAGTATAATATTTTTCCACCTATTAATCTTATCTGATAACCTATACCATAACCCTGTCATAGCAAATTCTTTCTCTTCCTCATTTACTAATTGTGTACCAGCTGCTACATTACCCATACCGTAGTCAAGATGCTTCTTTGCAAACAGTTCTAACTGTTCATCTACTATCTCTTTGTAGGCGTTATATATTGTAGGGTATTCTTTTTTAAGTATTTCTTTAGCACTCATAGCATAACTTATTTAAATAAAGATACGAAAAATATCTGAGATTACCTACAAATATTTTATAATATTGTCGTCTTTATCTACTCTTCTTTGCTGTCCATCATCAAATAAGACTCTATGTCTTGATGGACCTTTTTGAATTATCTTAACTGGTTTGGGATCAATTTCACTATCTACAACCTTCCAGTCTTCTTCTGGTTCTACTATATCATACTCAACGTTGAATTCCTTTCCATCAGGAACTGAGCCTGTAACAGGAGGAGTGAATATAGGAGGATAATCTTCTTCATCAAGTTCATCGAAAATATCTTTTTTAGATACTACTTCACCGTACAAGTTTTTCTTATTAGCCTGATCAAAAGCAAAGTTTGCAGCGACTACTAATGAAATAGCTAAAGGATCAAATACAAATATGATTACTAATAAAAGAATATTTATTATCTTATCCATTGGAGTTCCAGTTAAGCCTGATAGATACTCTAATGGCCCTAACTCACCTGCCACATCTGTATTGTTTTCTAAATCTAATATAGCTAACTGATATTTCTGAAGGCTATCAGCTACTTGCTCTCTTTTTGCTTGAATAGATGCTCTATTTTCTTCTTCAACATTAATACGACTTTGGGATAATCTAAGTTCGGCAGTACTAACTGTTGATCTAAAGCCTGTAGATGATGTCGTGTCTCGTACTTGAATCGAGGTCGCTTTCGCACCAGATAGAGTAGAAATGTTATTAGAGATTCTTTCAAGTTCCTGATCATACCTTGCCACATCCTTTCCATAAAAATCTGTCTTTTGTTCTAGAAATGCTACTTGATTATTCTTTACTGTTAACTGTCTATAAGTATCTTGATATGCTGCACTTAAAAATCCGTATATACCCATACTAGTAATCAATACTAATACTACGGCAGCAATAGAGAGATACGCTCTGAGAAGCTTATTAATAGTATCCCAGTATTGATAAAGAAGAGAAGCTATAACTAATTTAGCTACCTCTAATGAACCAGCCATTATTATAACTTCAAAGCTAGCTCCAGCAAACAGTTTGGATAGCCCGCTTACTGAATAGAAAGCAGCTGATGCACTAACTGATAATGCAGAGAGTGCAATAATAAACGGAAATAGATTTCTTTTTATTCTATTGATCATTTTACAATTAATAAACCTAGTGCTGCTGCACCAACAATAGAACCTACTTTATAAAGTTTTTGAGTCCTAGCTTGTCTTTTAAGCTCTTTCTGCAACTGATCTGATAGTTCTTCAGATGTATCTAATTGAGTTTCCTGTTTATCAATAATTTTCTGGTAGTTTTCTACCTGAGTTTTTAAGTTTGTAACTAACGTACCTTGAGTGAGAAGTTTGTTATTAGTCTCAGTTAAGATTGTCTGCATGGTTTGCATCTCTTTAGATAAACCATCAAACTGTATTAGATCTTTTATAACTAACCTAGCTATAGGTTTAATTAATTGAATCTGCGTACTGTCTGTAGCGGTCTGCGAAAAACTGTTCCAACTCATCATCACCGAAAAGGTCAACAGCATCAAGCTGTTTTTGAGTCTGCTTTTTAATAACATATATTCTAGAATTTAATTTTACTATTTTTTGGTCATATTCTTCTATTCTCGTCTGTAAGGAGTCAGCTTCGTCAATTAAAAAGTTATTTTTAGTATGTAACGAATCTACTTTCTTTTCTAATTGATCTATAAGATCTTCGTATTTTCCTACATCAGTCTTAATAGAAGGTGTTATAAATACCCAATATATTACTGATATAAGTATTATTATTATTATATATGGGATAAATTGTTTCATCTAACTAATATAGTAATTTAATATTTATTACGCAACTAAAGCTAGTTGAAAAGCTTTCCAGTTAAAAGCACTGCCAGGATCAGTTTTACCTTTGCCTTTACCCCTAACATGATCACCAGAGCAATCAGAATGTCTAACTACTTTAGATACAGGTATGTTATACTGTTTCATCCAATACTTAAATACCTCTACTGTTGTATCAAACTGAGCTTTAGAGTAAGTTCCTTTTTGATTGATTTTCTTACTAAAAGATCCGTAGTCATTTACTCCTGGTACTAATAACTCTATACCAAGATAGTGAGAATTTAATCCAGATACACCTTCATGAAGAGATTTTCCTGCATGAAATGCTTTTCCTGGAGATGAGATCATTTTATCGTATGTACCGTCAGGTTTAATAAACCCATGTACACTCAATCCTAACTCTTTAAGAAAGTCTTTAGCATATAGCTTCTTACCTTTCCACATTAAGTACTCACTCATAGAGTGTACTATTATTCCTTTTGGTCTGATAGGCATATTAGTATAAGTTATCTAGTTCGTCATCTGGTTCGTCACAGTCACACGGTTCAGCTGGTGCTGCATCTGGTACTCCATCCATATTCATATCGTTTCCGTTAAACCAGAAATCAATAATACGAGAATAAGAACCTAAAAATGCTCCTAGTACTAATAATAATATTTCTTTCCACTCTTGATTAATGTTTGGTTGTTCACCTCCTTTTAAGATAGCTGAACCTATGCCTAACATTATTAGTAGAAAAGTTAATAATACTACAGAAGTGATTACAAATCTATTTCTGCTAGTATTTTTTTGTTTTTGTAGTTTACGATCTTCTATTGACATAATAAGTAGTTATATTCATATAAATAGTCAGAAACTTAATCTACCGCTAATCGTAAATGTTTTCATACTAGGAAAATTAGGAGCTGTAGATTCTATTATAT
>Ga0181401_1000072_pt1 | contig 35259 bp, 34 predicted proteins | sample 24SPOviralmetaG_FD_130130 | JGI IMG/M metagenome (GOLD analysis project Ga0181401, IMG submission 130130) | Marine viral communities from the oligotrophic San Pedro Time Series (SPOT) site, San Pedro Channel, CA, USA - 24 SPOT_SRF_2011-07-20 | ecosystem: Environmental > Aquatic > Marine > Strait...
GCTGGAGCAGAACAAGCAATAGATGCTTCTATTGAACATTATTCTAAAAAGCTAGAGTTTACCAAAGGACCGAAAGTAGTTAAAACCTTCGAGTAAATATTCAAAATCAATCATATCAAATTAAATTAAATGCAAGAATTAAAGTTAGTTAAAAATCTGGCTTTTGGTGATAGTGCCAGAAGTCAGATATTAACTGGGGTTGAGAAACTTACTAATGCAGTAGGATCAACTTTAGGAGCAAGTGGTAAATGTGTTATACTAGAAGATAGTAATGGTGCACCACAAATAACAAAAGATGGGGTAACGGTTGCTAATAGCATAACGTTGCAAGATCCATTAGAGAACATCGGAGCTACCCTAATTAAGCAAGCGGCTCAAAGAACAGTATCAGATGCTGGTGATGGTACAACTACAGCCACCGTGCTAGCTAAGGCCATATTAGATCAAGCTAATGAGCATTCACTATTAGATGATACTAGAGCCATGAAAAATGGCATTGAGTCAGGTGTTAAGAAAGTTATAAAATATTTAGAAAAAAAGTCCAGGAAAGTAACTGGCAAAAAAATTGATCAAGTAGCTACTATATCTGCTAACAATGATAAAGAGTTAGGCAAAGTTATAGGTGAAGCATTTAGATTAGTAGATGAGACAGGTGTTGTTATGATGGAGACAAATGAACAACCTGAAACTGTAGTAGATTTAATAGAGGGTGTTCAGTACGACCAATCATTAAAGAACAACCATTTTATTACTAACAAAGAGAAAGGAACGGCTGAGCTAGATAATCCTTTAGTTTTAATAGTTGAATCAGTTGTACCTAACGTTAGAAAGATACAATCAGTTCTTGAACACGTTATTAAAAGTGGTAAGAGTTTACTTATCATTGCAGATGTTGACCAACAGGTGGTTTCCGCGCTGGCCATGAACAAATCTAAAGGCAATATAAAAGTCAACATCATAGATGCACCAGTATACGGAATCAGCAAAAAAGACGTATTATCCGATCTATGTGCTGTGACTGGTGCTACACTTATTAACGAAGACCTAGGTGATGATATGGACATTATACAACCCGAACATTTGGGTTCATGTATTAAATCTGTAACTAACCACGAGGAAACAATCTTGCAAGTTGATTTAACTAAAAATACAGAAGTTAAAGAAACTATTGCTTTGTTAGAAAAGAATATAAAAGAAACTAAAAACCCTAATATTATTATTAGACTAGAAAAACGATTAGCTAAATTAAAAGCTAAAGTTGCTACAGTTAAAGTTGGGGCTAACTCTGAGATAGAATTAAAAGAGAAGAGGGATAGAGTTGAAGATGCTATTTGCGCTACAAAAGCCGCGATTAAAGAAGGTATAGTGCCAGGTGGTGGTATAGCTTTATTAAATGCTAGTTTTAATTTAAAACCTACTTGTATAGGTGAGGAAGTATTGTACCAAGCTATAAGAAAACCTCATGAATTAATATTAAAAAATGCAGGTATTGAAGAATTAAAAAAGCTTGAAGAAGGTAAAGGATTAGACGTGGTTACAGGAAGTACGGTGGATATGGTAAAAGCCGGAATTATAGATCCTTTGTTAGTTACTAAAAGTGCATTAGCTAACGCGGCTTCAGTAGCTACAACTATATTATCAACTGATTGTGTAATAAATAACGTAAGAGCATGAAAGCAGTAGGTAAGTTTATAGTTATAGATCCTATTAAAGAAGTTGATACAACTACAAAAGGAGGTTTAATTCTAGCTGAAAAGCAAAGAGAGGATATAAGATACAGAAGAGCTAAGGTTATAGAATCTGGCTCTGAAGTGTTGGTGTTAAAAAAAGGTGATGAAGTCTATTACGATAAAGCAGCTGGTTTTAATATTGAAATAAACAAAGAAGAATACAAAGTTATTAAAGAGTTTGATGTAGTTATTGTGTTATGAGAAAACTAAGTTCTAGTGATTTAAAAGAGTTAGGCTTACTTAAGCATTATAGAATAATTAGAAAGTGGGCTTGTAAAACTAATGACTTAAATGACGCAGATTTAGAACTATTAATATATCTTGATGCTATAGATATGTTTACTAAAGATGATTTTATAAAAGGTACGTACTCATTTAGCTGGGATAACAGGCGCTGGAACAGATTATTGAAACAAGGGTGGATCGTAGTGTGGAGAAAAAGAAACCACACCACCCAAAAATATCATATATAAAAAGTTTCCTTCAAGTGCAAACAGCTAATAAGTCGCATGTACCGTATTATGTTGGGCGAAGAAGATATGCCTACAACTAAATTAGAAAAAAGTAATAGATATAGCTTTAAAGTAATTACTAAGTCTATAGACTATGTTAATAAAGATAAAACAAGATAATATGAATAAATATGAAACGCCTATTAATATGGGCATTGTAGAAAATACTCCTCAGCCAAATGTTAACCCTATAACTGGCCAGATAGAGTATGCAGAATCTATGCCAAACAGAGCCGCTGCACCAAATAGATCAATTAATGATCTTACAGCAATCAACTCTAGTTATCCATTAGATCCAAACAAAATACCAGCATCACAAGGAACTATAACTGCTAAATTTGGTTCAATAGCTAAATATATGGATGATCCAATTAAAAAAATGGATCCCAATTATAACGGTGTACCAGGTGTGCAAAAAGAAGATTTTGAACAATTTAAAAATAAATAATTATGCCAAGTTACGGAGAAAAACAAAAATCAGCAGGCGTAGACATTAGTAAAGCTATAAAGCCTGTAGGTGAAAGAAAAATGGTTTCTAAAGATATGACCATTAAAACTACATTAAAAATTGACAATTGCGAGTACAAAGGAAACCCAGTATTAAACGCGAACAAATAATAAGTATGGAAGATTTGAAGTTGTATTTGCTAAATGCTTCTTCATTTGCTTTAGCCACTTTAAACTGGGTTGAGCCAATGTTAGAAATACTATTATTAAGTTTGACAATAGGTTATACTGTACACAAGTGGTCACTACTACATAAGAAAAAGAAATGAGAAGTATAAATGAAATTATAATACATTGCTCTGCTACTAGAGAAGGTCAAGACATACCAGTAGAAACTATTAAAAAATGGCATACTGAAGGTAGAGGCTGGACAGACATAGGCTACCATTTTTATGTAGAACTCGACGGCACCATTAAAAAAGGTAGAGATATAGATAAAACAGGAGCTCATTGTAAGGGGCACAATAGAAATTCAATAGGGGTGTGTTATTGCGGAGGCGTAGAGGCTGATGGTAAGACGCCAAAGGATACTAGAACAGAAGTACAAAAAGAAAGCTTGTTACACGTCCTTAAAACGTTAATGGCGATGTATCCGCTTGCTACTATTTATTCACATAATGAGTTTGCTAATAAAGCATGCCCATCATTTGACGCGACTAAAGAATATGAAAATCTCTGAAAACACTGAGTTTAAAATTGATATAAAAACTGTAATTGGAATAATAATGTTTACTACCACAATAGTAGGTATGTATTATACATTACAAGAAGATATAGCAGAAGCTAAAACTTTGCCACCTGTAGAAGTTACTCGTTTAGAGTATGAGTTAAAAGAACAGTGGAACGAAAAAATGATCATGCAGTTGAAAGATCAAGTAGATATGCTAGAACAAACTCAAGACATATTAAAAGAAGAAGTTAGCATAACAGCTAGTATGATTAAAGATGGTACAGAAGCTGATGGTAAATTAGAAGAACTTAATAGACAATTAGAAGAATTACAAAACAAAAAACCTAGCACTAGAGTTATAGTAAAAGAGATTAAAGTAGATAAAAAAGGTAGAAAATTATAAATTATGGCAACTAAAAGAAAATCAAAGAAAAAAAATCCTTGTTGGAAAGGTTATGAAGCTATAGGTATGAAGAAAAAAAATGGTAAAAAAGTGCCTAACTGTGTACCTGTTAAAGGAAAAAAGAAAAAATAATGGCAATAAGAAAAACTACAAAAGGTAAAGGTCGTAATTTTAGAAGCACAAAAGAAGGTGCAGGTATGACTGCTAAAGGTGTTAAAGAATATAGAAAGAAAAACCCTGGCAGCAAATTAAAAACAGCCGTAACCAAATGTGATGTTAAAGTGGGCACTAAAGCTTATAAAAGACAAAAAGCATTTTGTAGCAGATCAAAAAGCTGGGATGGCGAAAGAGGTAGAGCAGCTAGAAAAAGATGGTGTTGTTCTAGATTTTAAATTTATTATTATGAAAGACAAAGGATTAGGAGATACAATAGCTAGATTTACAAAAGCTTCAGGTATAAAAAAATTAGCTGATTCAATACCAGGTGGCTGTGGATGCAAAAATAGGCAAAACATATTAAACGATTATTTTCCATATAAGCAAGAAAAAGATGGCGTTTAAGTTAAAAGCACCTTATAAAACTAATATAACTCCGGTTTATCATGTAGACGAGGAAGAAGGCGTTTTAGGGAGAGCCAATAATAATGGTACTATAACTGTCAATAACAAAGTTAAAAATCCTGAACAACTTAAAGAAATTATAAGTCATGAAGAAGTTCATGTCGAACAGTTTAAAAAATTTGAAAAATCTAAAGGAAAAAAAGGTTTAGATTATAATGACAAATACATTACGTGGAACGGTAATAAATACCCACGTAAAAACGGAAAAATAAAATATAATGGTAAGTGGATTGCTGAAGGATCTAAAAATTTTCCTTGGGAGAAAGAAGCTTACTCAAAAGAAAATAAACAAAAATAAAACAAATATTATGCCTTATCCAAAAAAAGCACCAACAGCAAAAATGAAAGATAATCAAGATGGTGGAGGAAATCAACCTGCCGCTGGAAAACAACTAATGGACAACCAAGCTGCGGCAATGAAAAGAGGTCCTATTTATAAAACAGACGCTCGTGTAGCTAGAGACTACGCTGCTAATGCTGCTTACGATGCTGAGCATGGTTATAAAAAAGAAGCTAAGTTTGAAAAGAAAAAATTAATGCACGTTGTAAATAGAATTGCTTGCCAAAGAAGTAAATAATGGCATTTAAAATGAGTCCAATAGGTAAAAAGAAATGTTCTTATAGTCCTATGCAGAAAAAAGGTTTAATATCACCTATAGCTTTAAAGACTAAATATTACGGTGAACCGGGTGAAAACACTAAGGTTACTGTGACTAAAACGCCAACAGCTACTGGCTTTAATGAAGAAACCAAAGAGGTTAAAACTGTAGTTCCTTTTGCTAATAAGCCTAAAGTTTCTATGCAGGAAGCTTATAAAAATCGTGACATGAACGCTTATGGTAACTTGAGTTTTCCAGAATACGAAAAAGAAGCTTTATCACAGTTGAAACCAAAAGTTACTACCAATGTTACTAATAGAGTTGTTGACAACAAACAGGAAGAACAACCTAATACAAAGCAAGAAGTAGATTACTCTTATTTAGATGGACTTGCTCAAACTCATGGTTATAAAGCTGGAGATGGTTTACAGTACGGTACTCAAATAAGTTCTACAGTTGGAAGTACTTTAAGAGGTAGTGAAGATCCAATGTCAAGAGAAATGACTCAATTAGAAGCTGATTATCTTAATAAGAAAGCTGGTAAAATAATATATGGAGGGCCAATGTCTAATTTGAACAAAAACAAAACAAAGAAAAATACTGCAAAACCTATAGTTAACAGGGTTATTAGAGCTTCATTTTAATGGAAAAGAAAACTTTTAAAGAAACAAAAATAGGAGCCTTTTTATCAAGTAAGGCTCCTAAGGTATTACAAGCTCTTGGAGACGTACTACCTAATCAAGGCACGCTAGGTGTAGTAAAAAATCTTATAACAAGTGATAATAAGATTAAGGCGGTTGATAAAGAGCAAGCTATGAAACTTATAGAACAAGATATAGCTGAAATGAAAGAAGTATCTAGTAGGTGGAGAGCTGATATGAAGTCTGATTCGTGGTTAAGTAAAAACACAAGACCGCTAGCTTTAGTATTTCTAACAGCATCAGCTGTTTTTATGATGGCTGTAGATTCTTTTCATTTGCAATTTGACGTGGATGACGCTTGGATAAACTTATTAAAAACTTTACTGGTAACAGTATATGTAGCGTACTTTGGTTCTAGGGGCGCAGAAAAAATAACAAAAATAAATAAATAAAAATGGCAACATATAATGTTTACGAATATGACATAGCTGGTGCTGTAGGTCAAATGCAAGCTGAGCCAAGAGTTTTTGCTCACAGTGCTAAGTCAGTAACTATACCTACCGGAGCAACGGCTGAAGAAAAAATATTCACTAGTGATAATGTTCCAGCTCCACTTCCGTCTGGTGACGATGTACAGTACACTACAATAAAAAGAGGAGCTTGCTTATATGTAGGCAACACTGGAAATGTTAAAGTAAGAATGGAAAGTGGTGATGTAGTTACTTTTTATGGTGTAGTTTCGGGATCGTTTTTACCTGTATTAGTTTTAGGTATATTTGGAGAAAATGAGAATACAGAAACAGACGGCACTTCGGCTACTAATATATTAGCACTGTATTAATGTTTATTGGAAGCATTAATACCATTCCAAGTATTGTAAACCTACCAGGACAAAGCAAAAGCCCTATAGATTTTACAGATGAATTTGCTTTTAGATTTGGCGCTAATCCTAATGCAGAATTTTTTACAGTTGGACCAACAAGTGAATTTGACTTATTGTCTACTGTAACTGTTTCTTTTTGGTTTACTGTAGATAACAGTCTTTGGAGTTCAACCGCTAATGAAACACGTGGGATGGTAGATAAACTTAATTCTACCAAAAATGCTGGATGGGGTGTATATTTTCAAAACTTTTCTATTCAAGGTGTAAGAGTACCTTTTATTTGTGCAACTACAGGAAATTCAGGAGTAGGCCTTACCAGTAGAAGATTACGATACGAAGTGCCAGCTGCTGATACAGCTTATCATTACGCTTTTACTTATAACTCTATAACAGGTGAATATAAAAGCTATATTAATGGACAAGCTATTTTCAACACCGGTAACAACACGGGAGAAATAACACTTACTTCTATTCCAGCTCCTATAAGTAATACTTCAGCTGATTTAGTTGTAGGAAAAGATACTACTACTGCTACTCAATCAGGAGAATTTAAAGGTAAAATGGATGAAATATCTATATGGAATACAGATTTAAGTTATCAGTCTATTAATAATATTTACAATTTCAGCGTTAACGGTAATTTAAATCAAAATGCTAATGTAAGTAATTTAGTAGCTTGGTATAGATGCGGTGAAAATTCAACATGGAGTGGTAATGAATGGCAAATGCCTAATTCAAGATTAGGAGCTACAAGTGCTACAGATGTTGCTTCTGCTGGTTTAATTGAAGCAGATAGAGTGCCAGGTATAATAGTATAATATATAATTAAATAAAATGAAATCAAAAAAAATAACAAAAAAAGAACTAGAGGAAGTTTCTGAAATAACTAGAAGAGTAAGCAACATAACTCAAGAGATAGGGTCAATAGAGATAACTAAACTAGAATATGTAGAATTACTTAAAAATGCTAAATCTGAAGAAGTTATAATTAAAAATGCACTAGAAGAAAAATATGGTAGTGTTAATATAAATATAAACACAGGTGAAATATCAGAAATAGAAAATTAAATTAAATAAAATGAAAATTAAAGAAGAAGAATTAAAACTAATTAAAGAGCAACAAAAAAATCTTAGTAAATTAGTTAATGAAATAGGTTTAGTAGAAACTCAAAAACATGGGTTACTTCACGAAATAGCTGTTGTAAATAAAGACATAAGAGATTATAAAGAAGTATTAGAGGCAGAGTATGGGTCTATAAATATAGATCTTGAAACTGGAGAATATACAAATGTTGAAAAAGATGTCGAAGATAAGAAAGATTAGTATAGGCGCTGATTATAAAAATGAAGCTATGCATTACTCCACAGGCCAAGAGGTTTATGGAGGACACGTAATTAGTGATATTCTTTTTAAAAATGAAGATAATTCTTATAATATTTTTATAAAAAAAAATAACGAAATACTTCCTTGGAAAAAGTTTAACTCTAATATGGCAGTTTCTGTAGAGTACGATCTTAAATACTAATGAAAAGTTTATACCATTTTATCATTAAGCCATTAGATAAAAGATATGAAAATATAAAAAAGGTTGATGATAAAGAATTAATTATTAATTCAAGTATAGAAAATCATATTTTTGTAAGCAAAAAAGCAGTTGTAGTTTCAACTCCAGCTGCTTATAAAACAAAAATTAAAACTGGTGATGAAGTTTACATTCATCATAATATCCTGCGTAGGTACTACAATCAAAAAGGCGTAGAAACAAATAGTGGAACTTATTTTAAAGAAGACTTATATTTTTGTTCTGCTGAGCAAATTTACATGTATAATTTAAAACCACATTTAAATTATTGTTTTATAAAACCATTAAAAAACCAAAGCTTCTTAGAGAGTAGAAAAGAACAACCTAATGTTGGTATAGTAAAATATACTAACGACTCCTTAGAAGCTATAGGAATAACACCTGGAACACTTATTACGTTCACACCTAACTCAGAGTTTGAGTTTATAATAAATGGTGAACGACTTTATTGTATGAAATCTAATGATATAGCTTTAACTCATGAATACCAAGGAAACGAAAAAGAAAATAATCCAAGCTGGGCAAAAAGCAATTGAGGAATTAATTAAGGTAGCAAAAGAAAAGATTGTTGACTCAGACGACGACGTAAGCGCTGATAGATTAAAGAACGCTGCCGCTACTAAAAAGCTAGCCATAATGGATGCTTTTGAAATATTAACTAAAATACAAACAGAAGAAGAAATGTTGAATGAAAAACCTAAAGAAGTAAAAGAACAAAAAACTTTTAGAGGTTTTGCAGAAGGGAGAAGTAAGTGAGTTATCAACAATCTCTTTGGAAAGAAATTAAGGACGTTGTAAATCCTAAGATATTAGCTAAAAACAATAGGTTTAAAAAATGGGAGTATGGTTATAACTCTGATTATGATTTTATAGTAATAAGTAAAACTGGAAAAATTGGACAAATCATTGAAATACAGAATCTCAGGATTGCTCTACCAACAGCAAGTGAACCGTTTAAACGAAGCGAAAAAAAAGCGGAGCAACGCTGGGAAAGACAAGAGTACCCAAAAGAATTAAGTAGAATTAAAAGTAGGTTCGACTGGGAGGAATATCCAGCTGATTTTAAAGAAAAGTGGTATGATTATATCGACGAAGAATTCAAAAGAAGAGAACAAGGTTACTGGTTTTATAATAACAATATTCCTACTTATATTACTGGTACACATTACATGTACCTCCAATGGTCAAAGATCGACGTTGGAGCCCCTGATTTTAGAGAAGCAAATAGATTATTCTTTATATTTTGGGAAGCATGCAAGGCAGATACTAGATGTTACGGGATGTGCTACCTTAAAAACCGACGATCTGGATTTTCATTTATGTCCTCGGCAGAACTTGTTAACCAAGCAACAATATCTAGTGATGCCAGATTTGGTATACTCTCTAAATCTGGATCAGATGCTAAAAAAATGTTTACAGATAAAGTCGTACCAATATCCGTTAACTATCCGTTTTTCTTCAAACCGATCCAAGACGGTATGGATCGTCCTAAAACAGAACTCGCATACAGAGTTCCAGCTTCAAAGCTTACTAGAAGGAAGCTTGAGAGCAATGAACAATTAAGAGAGCTAGACGGACTTGATACAACTATTGACTGGAAAAACACAGGCGACAACTCTTACGATGGTGAGAAATTAAAATTATTAGCACACGACGAAAGCGGAAAATGGGAAAGACCGGACAACATATTAAACAACTGGCGAGTTACAAAAACAACACTAAGGCTAGGATCAAGAATCGTAGGCAAGTGTATGATGGGCTCAACTTCAAACGCATTAGATAAAGGTGGAAACAATTTCAAAAAGTTATACTATAATTCAGACGTTACAAAAAGAAATAGAAACGGACAAACTTCTTCTGGACTCTATTCTCTGTTCATCCCTATGGAGTGGAACTACGAAGGATTCATGGATTCTTACGGATCACCTGTTTTCATTAGAGAAGAAAATCCAGTCAAAGGAGTTGACGGTTTTGAAATTACAACAGGCGTTATTGAACACTGGGAGAACGAAGTTGAAGGCTTAAAAAATGATCAAGATAGCTTAAATGAATATTACAGACAATTTCCAAGAACTGAAATGCATGCTTTTAGAGATGAGTCAAAGCAAAGTTTATTTAATTTAACTAAAATATACGAACAAATAGATTATAATTTAGAAATTAATAATATAAATAGCGTTACTACTGGCAGTTTTCAGTGGGTTAGAGGAGTTAAAGACACTAAAGTGGAGTTTTATCCTAACAAAAATGGAAGATTTAAAATATCATGGGTACCACCTGTTAATTTACAAAATAGATTAATATTAAAAAATGGAACTAAATATCCAGGCAATGAGCATATTGGAGCTTTTGGTTGTGATAGCTATGATATTAGTGGAACTGTTGATGGTAAAGGATCTAATGGTTCATTACACGGTTTAACTAAGTTTTCTATGGAAGATGCACCGCCTAATCACTTCTTTTTAGAATATATAGCAAGACCGCAAACAGCTGAAATATTTTTTGAAGATGTTCTTATGGCATGTGTGTTTTATGGTATGCCAATATTAGCAGAAAACAATAAGCCTAGGTTGTTATATTATTTTAAACGAAGAGGTTATAGAGGGTTTTCAATGAATCGTCCTGATAAAATTTGGAACAAGCTGTCTACAACAGAAAAAGAAATTGGTGGAATACCTAACTCAAGCGAAGACATTAAGCAAGCTCACGCCGCTGCTATAGAGTCTTATATAGAAGAATATGTAGGTATTACAAAAGAAGGTTTTGGAGATATGTATCATCAAAAAACATTAGAAGATTGGGGTGTTTTCAATATTAATAATAGAACAAAGCACGATGCTACAATAAGCTCTGGCTTAGCTATAATGGCATGTAACAAAAATAGATACAGGCCAAATCCTGAAAAAAAATATCAACCTATAAAATTAGGTATTAAAAAATACAGTAATGATGGGGTAATTTCAAAAATAATAAAATAAATAAATGAATCAAATTACTTACGATAACAATAGTTCATTTCCAAGTCAGGTAGTACCTGACGCTGAGAAAGCTACTTTAGAATACGGTCTTGCTGTTGGTAGAGCTATAGAGGGTGAATGGTTTAGAAACTATAGAAGTGGAGCTAATTTAAACAGCTACGCTACTAATTTTACTAACTACCATAATTTAAGATTATATGCTAGAGGTGAACAAAGTGTTCAAAAATACAAAGATGAGTTAGCTATAAATGGCGATTTGTCATATCTTAATTTAGACTGGAAACCAGTTCCTGTAATATCTAAATTTGTTGATATAGTTGTAAATGGTATGTCTCAAAGAAACTATGAAATAAAAGCTTTTGCTGTAGATCCTTTTTCTACAAAAGCTAGAACAAAGTACGCAGAGGATCTATTAAGAGATGTTCAAGAGAGAGAGTTAATGCAACAAATAAACCAAGCTACAGGTTTAGATTTAACGTCTCCACAATATAAAAGATTACAATTAGAGTCTGAAGAAGAAATAAAATTACATTTACAACTAGACTACAAGCAGTCTGTAGAAATAGCAGAAGAAGAAGTAATAAATGATGTATTAAATAAGAATAAATACGAACTAACTAAAAGAAGATTTTGTGAAGATTTAACAATACTAGGTATTGGCGCAGTGAAAACAAACTGGAACAGAGCTGAAGGTGTTGTAGTGGAATATGTTGATCCAGCTAGTTTAGTTTATTCCTATACTGAAGATCCTAACTTTGAAGACATATACTATGTAGGTGAAGTTAAAGCTATAAGCTTGCCAGATTTAAAAATGCAATTTCCAAACATTACAGACGAGGAAATGATACAAATACAAAAGTATCCTGGAAATACAGAGTATTTAAGAAACTGGAGTGGAAGAAGTGACAACCAAACTGTTCAAGTAATTTATTTTGAATACAAAACTTATTCAGATCAAGTTTTTAAAATTAAAGAAACATCTACTGGATTAGAAAAAGCTTTAGAAAAAACAGATATGTTTAACCCACCGCCTAATGATGGGTTTGAAAGAGTTTCTAGAACTATAGAAACACTTTATAGTGGGGCAAAAATACTAGGGCACCCTATGATGTTAAAATGGGGTTTATCTGAAAATATAACTAGACCTATAGCAGATACAACTAAAGCTAAAATGAATTACAACATATGCGCTCCTAGAATGTATAAAGGACGTATAGATTCAATAGTTAATAGAATAACTGGTTTTGCCGACATGATTCAATTAACTCATCTTAAAATACAGCAAGTATTATCCAGAGTGGTTCCAGATGGTGTATTCTTAGATATGGATGGCTTAGCAGAAGTTGATTTAGGCAATGGAACTAGTTACAATCCGGCAGAAGCTTTAAATATGTATTTTCAAACTGGGTCTGTAGTAGGTAGAAGTTTAACACAAGATGGAGACCCTAATAGAGGTAAGGTTCCAATACAAGAGTTACAGACTGGATCTGGTGGTGCTAAAATACAAAGTCTTATACAAACTTATCAGTATTACTTGCAAATGATAAGAGATGTTACCGGGCTTAACGAGGCTAGAGATGGCAGTAAACCTGATAAAAACGCTTTAGTAGGCTTGCAAAAACTAGCTGCAGCTAACTCTAACACAGCAACAAGGCATTTACTACAAGCAATGTTATACTTAACGTCAAGAACTTGTGAAAATATAGCTTTAAGAATATCAGACTCATTGCAATTTCCTTTTACTAGAACAGCTCTAGAACAAAGTATATCAAGATACAATGTTTCAACATTAGATGAATTATCAGAATTAAATATACATGATTTTGGTATATTTTTAAATTTAATGCCTGATGAAGAGGAGAAAGCAGTATTAGAACAAAATATACAAATAGCTTTAAAAACACAAGCTATAAACCTAGAAGACGCTATAGACCTTAGAGAAGTTAGCAATATAAAGCTTGCTAATCAAATGCTTAAAGAAAGAAGAAAAAGAAAAGAAGCGAATGATCAAAGAAAGCAACAAGCTAATATACAAGCTCAAGCTAAAGCAAACGCTGAGACTGCTGAAAAAGCCACTTTAGCAGAAATGCAAAAACAACAAGCACTAGCGGAAACTGAGGTAAAAATAGAACAAGCTAAGTCTCAGTTTGAGATTAACAAAATGCAACAAAAAGCTGAGATAGATAAGCAACTGCTTCAAATGAAGTATGGTTTTGATATTCAATTAAAAGAAATGGACGTTAGACAAGCGTCTAATAAAGAAAAAATGATTGAAGATCGTAAAGATAATAGAACAAAGTTAGAAGGAACACAGCAAAGTGCTATGATAGATCAAAGAAAAAAAGATCTAGCTCCTATTGATTTTGAAAGTCCACAAGTAGAGAATACTCTAAATACTGGAGATAGTGCTGAGATGCCTATGTAAAAATAACAATTATTATATTATATTATGTCAGAAACAATTCAAGATAAAGAGAAGGCACCTCTTAAAGTTAAAAAACCAAAAAAATTAAGTAAAAAAACACAAGAAACTATTAAAGTTGACTTAAGTAAAAAACAAGAAGATGCCATTCAAACACAGAAGACAGATGATAGCGATGCTGTTGTCGAAGAAAAGAAAGACGAGGCAAGTGGCAAAGAAGTGGTTGAAGAAGTACGGGCCACCAAAGAAGAAGTAGAAACACCTGTTATAGAAGAAATAAAAGAAGAGGTAGAAGAAGCTACTAAAGAATTAAAAGAAGCTATAAGAGACGAAAAGGTCGTTGGAAAACAATTACCTGAAAACATCGAAAAACTAGTAACTTTCATGGAAGAAACTGGTGGTAACGTAGAAGACTATGTTAGATTAAACGCTGATTACTCTAAGTTAACAGACGATGCTTTGCTTAATGAATATTACAAAAGAACTAAACCACATCTAAACTCAGAAGAAATTAACTTTATGCTAGAAGATAATTTTACATGGGATGAAGAAGTGGAAGAAGAGCGAGATATAAGAAAAAAGAAACTTGCTCTAAAAGAAGAAATTGCAAAAGCCAAAAACTTTTTGGAAGATACTAAGAGTAAATATTACGACGAGATCAAGTTGAGACCGGGCGTTACTCAAGAGCAACAAAAAGCTATGGATTTTTTCAATAGATACAACAAAGAACAACAAATAGCAGAACAACATCACGAGTCATTTAAAAATAAAACTAATAATCTTTTCACTAACGAATTCAAAGGTTTTGAATTTAATTTAGGAGAAAAAAAATTTAGATATAAAGTTTCAAATACTAGCGATGTTGCAGAAAGACAGTCTAACTTAAATACATTTGTTAAGAAGTTCTTAAACAAAGATGGTGAAGTTGTTGATACTGTAGGTTATCACAAAGCTATTTACGCTGCTGAAAATGTAGATACTATTGCTAATCATTTTTACGAGCAAGGCAAGGCCGATGCTGTTAAAGATGTAATGGCTAAATCTAAAAACATAAACACAGAAAGTAGGCCACAAGCCAATGGAGACATGTTTATTAATGGATTAAAAGTAACTGCTGTTAATGGCGTTGATGCTTCTAAGTTGAAATTTAAAAGTAAAAAACAATAACAACTAAAAAAATAAAACTATGAGTTTATCTGGTGGGGCAATCCCCCCAAGTTTAGTTCCTTCGCAAAAAAGAATGACATTAAGAGAAAATTATTTAACTTTTGATGGAGCTGGAGGAACATTCGCACAACAATATCTACCTGAGCTTTACGAAGCAGAAGTAGAAAGATACGGAAACCGAACAATTGGTGGTTTCTTGAGAATGGTAGGCGCTGAAATGCCTATGACATCTGATCAAGTAATTTGGTCTGAACAAAATAGATTACACATTGCTTATAACACTGCAGCTGGAGCTAACGCTACAGGCATAGGTAATGCTAACGCTACTGTAACCATTGATCTAGACGGAACAAGCACTACTACTGCTGCTGTAAGAGTTGGTCAAACAGTTTTGATTTCTGATGCTGCTACTGGTTTAGTTACTGCAAAAGGTTTAGTACAAGGTTTAAATGATGCTACTGTAGGTGGAAATGATTACAAAAAGAATGTACTTGAAGTTGCTATTTATGGTAGTGTAGGAGCTAATCCTCTACCAGCGGCATTACAAGGAGCTGTTAAGCTTTTTGTATATGGTTCTGATTTTGGAAAAGGTACTGTAGGTATGGAAGGTTCTATTGAGCCATCTTTTACTCAATACCAAAACTCTCCAATAATCATAAAAGATAACTTTCAAATCAACGGATCTGACGCTGCTCAAATTGGTTGGGTTGAAGTTGCTACTGAAGACGGAACATCTGGTTATTTATGGTATTTAAAATCTGAGTCTGAAACAAGATTAAGATTTGAAGATTACTTAGAAATGGCAATGGTTGAAGGTAAGTTTATGAACCCTGCAAACATTAATGATTCTGGAGTTCCTTTCGATTTTGGTGGTTCTGCTACTAACACAACTCAAGATGTTAAAGGTACTGAAGGTTTATTTGCCGCTATCGAAGATAGAGGTAATATATATTCTGGATTTGCTGGTGCTGCTGCTCCTGGATCAGGTGCAATTGCAGACTTTGATGAGATCTTAAAAAATCTAGACAAGCAAGGAGCTATTGAAGAAAACATGTTATTCTTATCAAGATCTACGGCTCTTGATTTTGACGATATGATTGCTGCTCAAGCTGGTGGAGGTTTTGCTTCTACTCAAGCCGCTTCTTACGGTTTGTTTGACAACGATGGAGATATGGCATTAAATTTTGGATTTTCAGGTTTTAGAAGAGGTTCTTATGACTTCTACAAAACTGATTGGAAATACTTAAATGATGCTTCTACTAGAGGATTATCTAACGAGATTGATGGTGTAATGGTTCCTGCTGGAACAACTACAGTGTACGATCAAATGTTAGGATCTAATATTAGACGTCCATTCTTACATGTAAGATATAGAGCTTCTGAAACTGAAGATCGAAGAATGAAGTCTTGGATCACAGGTTCTGTAGGCGGTGCTTACACTGACACTTTAGATGCTATGACTGTAAGTTTCTTATCTGAAAGATGTTTAGTAACACAAGCTGCTAACAATTTTGTATTGTTTAAAGGAGCTTAATTAATATATAACGTGGGGAGAAATCCCCACTTTATTAATCTTTTAAATAATAAAAATTATGGCAACATTAAGATTTCCTTACGAAGCTGGTGGTTTTATGACTGTTAAGGTTGATCGAGTTATTGATGTAGTGGCTGTTTCAGGTGCCGCAAAAAAAATCGATCTTTTAACAGACTTACCAATGGCTTCCGGGCAAGAAATGAAAATTACATTAGAATACAAAACAGCTGAACCAACCGCTACTGATCTAGTTCTTTTACAAGAAGCGATCGTTGAAGCTGCTCAAACTCCTGCTAGTTCTGAGATTTTTAGATTAACCGAAGATGATAAAACTGCAGGTTATGCTTTAGTGAAAACTAACGGCACGCTTGTAACATCTGCTTAAATATAGAATTATGAGTAATTATATACAAATACAAGTAGGTGTAGAAGATGTCTACGATCTACCTTTAAAATCTGGAGCTATTCCATTAACACCTTCAGACATATCAACTGTTACCTGGGTAGCAGATGGTGATACAACTGATTTAACTATTGAAGGTGCTACTCAAGGAACAGGAGCTGCTGGTACAGTTACCATTGGTGGAGGTGCTGGTGGACCTCTTACAGTAGCTTTAGTTATAGGATCTACTTCTGGTGATGGTGGAAACGATTATAAAGTCGGTGACACTGTTTCTGTAATAGATAATGCTGGTTTAAAATTTACTGGCTCTATAACTTTTGTGGTTACAGAAGCAATGCTTATTACTCCTCCAGCTGATGATATAGCTTTAATAGATGCTGATCAAGTAGTGGCTGTTAAGTGTCCTAGTGATGGTGATTTAACTGTTGAGTTATTTACTAACGAATACAATGGATCTGCTGTATCTAAGTACACTTGCTCTTTTGAGTTAGACAACATTACTATACAAGAAATAGCAGTAAATATATCAGAAGCATTTAGAAAAGCTGAACAAGCGGAAAACTCTCAACCATTTGTTGAGTTGGCTGACGCTGAATGTTTAGGCGTTACATTTGCTTAAAACTATGACCCCGTTAATTCGGGGTCTTTTTTAATTATTATATTATATTATATTATGGAAACAAAAGAAAAAAAAGCTCCTGCTCCCAAGCAAGAGGTTAAAAAAGACACTTGGGAATATAAAGATAGAAATTACTACTTAATGAAAGGTGAACCTTTAACGTATACCTTACCAAGTAGACACTCTGCAAGATACCCACTAGTCTGGTTTGATCCAGAGGCTGGGTATGAAAGAGAGTTAAGATATGCAACTAACCACAAGTCTGTTTTTGTAGACGAGCAAAAAGGTTCAGTTACATTAAAACATATTATTTTTGAAAAAGGCCATTTAAGAGTTCCTAAAGAAAAAAGAAACTTACAAGAATTCTTAATAAAACATCCTCATAAAGATTTAATATTTAAAGAGCACGATCATGTTGTTGAAGCTGAAGATCATTATGATTATCTAGAGCTTGAGATAGCAGCTTTAAATATAGCTTATGACATGGATATTGACAAAGCTGAAGCAATATTAAGAGTAGAAAAAGGGTCTTCTGTATCTCAATTAAGTTCTAAAGAATTAAAAAGAGATTTATTAATATTTGCTAAAAAGAACCCTAAGTTACTTATTGACTTATCTGAAGATGAAAATATAGAATTAAGAAACTTTGCTATAAGAGCTGTTGAAGCTAAAATAATAAGTTTAGATTCAGATCAAAAAACATTTAAGTGGACTAGTAATGGACGTAAATTAATGACAGTACCTTTTGAAGAAAATCCATATTCAGCTATGGCTTCTTGGTTTAAAACTGACGAAGGACTTGAAGTTTATAAGTCTGTACAGAAAAAACTAAAATAACAAGTGATTATAAATAAGGGTGGTTTATTCCACCCTTTTTTAAAAAAATATTAAAATGGCAATAAACGTAAACACGGTATATACAACAGTATTAAGTATATTAAACAAAGAGCAGCGAGGATATTTAACTCCTGATGAGTTTAATAAAATAGCTACTCAAGTACAGTTAGAGATATTTGAAAAGTTTTTTGAAGACTATAACCAGTATTTACGAATGCCTAAAACAGATGTTGAATTTGCATCTAGAGTTGATCACATTTTGCAAGAGTTTCAAGTATTTGAAGAAACAGAAAACGCGTCTGATCAAACAGGCAATGTTTATACTCAGCCAACTGGATTACATAGATTTGGATCTGCTTCATGGAATAAAGGTATTAATTCACCACCTATAGAAATTCTAAGCAATAGAGATTACAACGAATTAAAACTATCCCCACTAACGCAACCAACAAATAATTTTCCTGTTGCTAAATATCAAAAAGATAAATTAACTGTATTTCCAAGTGAATTAGCCTCTGATAAATCAGATGTTACATTTAACTATATTAGAAAACCTAAAGACCCTAAATGGGGTTTTACAGTAGGTTCACTAGGTCAATATATCTATGACCCAAATCCTGTAATAACTTTTACTGGTATTCTTAACACAAATCAAGACTTATTTAACACAACTGTTGGAGTACAAAATGGTTTAGTAAACTGTGCAGTTGCTAGTGGAAGTTCTACTATTCCAAATACTGATATAACTTCTTTTGTAACCGTTGCACCAACGGGTGGCACAGGAGCTGCTGCTGATTTTACTGTAGACATAGATCCTAATACTGGAAAAGGACCACTTAAGTCTTTTACTATAACAAGTGGAGGAACCGGATTTAATATAGGTGATCAAATAGCGCTAGGTGATGCCAATTCGTTTGCTGGAAGTGCCAGCGGCGTTACAGTTTTTACATTACAAGCATCTAACTTTGTGCCAGTTGTTCCGTCTGCAGGATCTGTTGATTTTGAAATAAGTGATAGCCAACAAAACGAAGTTATATTAGAAATACTAAAATATGCTGGTGTTGTAATAAGAGACCCAAGCATAATACAAGCTGCATCACAAGAACTTGCTCAAGAAGAAAACAATAATAAAAGATAATAAATGGCACTAATAAAACAAAACTCTTCTCAATATTACACGGGTAGCCAGTCATATACACCTGATGGAACTAATTCTAATGAATTAACTTGGCCCAGTGTAATGACCCCACTTATATGGGATGCTACTGCAACGGCAACTTCTTTTAATAACTACAAAGTATTTATAGACAATGTAGAGCAATACCCAACTTTATCTCCATACTATATAAATCAATCACTTGATACAACTATAGTAGATGGTGTTCAAACTCAGAAATTAACTTTAACTTCTACTGCAGATCCTAATACAGGTGTAATAACACCTATCCCTACTAATGCTATACTAACTGTAAAATTAACAAATCCATCTCTTTGGGATAATTATAAAAGTTATCAATATGTTAATTTAAAAGATATAGTAAATAACTTTATGGTTGCTTATGTAGGTGTTGACAAAATTATACCTAGAGTAAAAAGATCTGACGTAATATTTCACGCTAAAAGAGGTTTACAAGAATTTAGCTATGATACTTTAAGAAGTGTTAAATCACAAGAATTAACTATACCACCTAGTCTTTCGCTGGTGCTACCACAAGATTATGTTAACTATGTTCAGTTATCATGGATAGATGGTTTAGGTGTTAAACATGTTATATACCCAACTACTTTAACAAGTAATCCAAATCAAGTACCACTTCAAGACAACAACGGATTACCAATGCAAGACATTTATGGTAACCTTGCTCAATCTACTCAGTCTTTAACTAATGATAGATGGAGAAGCGCTGATCAAACAGCTTTAGACGGCCAGCTAAATGTTAATAATTTTACTAATGCTAATGTTTACGATTGGGGATGGTGGAAAATGGCTTATGGTCAAAGATATGGATTAAATCCAGAAGTTTCACAAAAAAATGGATGGTTTACTATAGATGAAAGAAGAGGAGTTTTAGCATTTAGTAGTGATTTAGCTAATCAATTAATCATCTTAGAATACGTATCTGACGGTTTAGCATACGATGAAGATACTCACGTTCCTAAACTAGCTGAGGATGCTTTATATACGCACATAATGTACAGTATATTATCTACTAAGGCTAATTTTCCAGAGTACATCGTGCAGAGATATAAGAAGGAAAGATCAGCTAAATTGAGAAATGCTAAAATAAGATTAAGTAATATTAAACTTGAAGAATTTACTCAAGTAATGAGAGGTAAATCTAAATGGATTAAACATTAACAATGGCAGAAGTAAGGAATACTTTTATAAAGTCTAAAATGAATAAAGACCTTGACGCAAGAATATTGCCGGCAGGGGAATACAGAGACGCAGTAAACGTTACAGTTAGTACTTCAGAAGGCGCAGATGTAGGTGCTTTAGAAAATATATTAGGAAATAAACTTTTACCAAATTTTGGCATAAGCAGCGACGACGTTGGTGTTGAATTAATAGGTGTTAAAGAAGAACCTGGAAAAAATAGAGTATTTGCTTTTTTTACTAATTATGTGGATGCTTCTGATGATAACTTAAGCACTCAAGCTCCTAAAAATGCTCATTGTTCTATAGTTGTTTATGACATAACAACTGGTAATCAAGTGTCTTTAGTTGCGGGTAGTTTTTTAAATTTGTCTAAAACACATCCTATATTTGGTATAAATATAATAGAAGACTTGCTGTTTTGGACTGACAACAGAAACCAACCAAGACAAATAAACATAGAGCTAGCTACTGCAAATCCTTCAAACAACGCAAATCCTTATTATACTATAGAAGAAAATATTTCTGTTGCTAAGTATTATCCTTTTGAAACGCCTACTGTTTACAGTGAGGAAACTATAACAGTAAGTGTATCAACTACAGCTACAGCTTGGGGTTCAGTTGCTACTCCTACAAATTACCCTCAAATGCTTTTTGAAAGTACTTGCACTATAACTAGTGGAACACCTACCATGAAATTACACCCTGGTTTAAAATTTGAATTAGTTTCAACGGTTGAAGATCCTAATTATCCAGATCCAGTTAATCCAAGTCTTAATTATCCTTACCAAAACGAAATTAAAAAATACTTATTTCAACCCTTTATTCAAAATAATCCATCATCGTCAAACATATCTGGCTTAGGCCATTCTGAACCTCTTTGGTTTGTAAACCCATGGAATAGTACTGATCAACCTAGCTATAATCCACCTAATCCATTAAAGTTCATAAGTAATATACCTTTTCATTACATAGACGGAAGTGGAGTTCAACAACCATGGAATGGTACTGCAACAATAAAACTAATTGAACAAGATGCTGTAAACGTTACTGAAAAATGGTTAAAACCTACTTATAGATTTGTTTTTTCAAGTTATGCAAAAGCAAACACTGTATCAAGTCCTGATAATTTAACAAGCCAAGGAAAAGCAGGCTTAGCTCAAAACCACAATCTTCCTGTGCCTTTTATGTGGCCTGGTGGAAATCCCCCAACAGATCAAGACGCAGAAGATTATCAAAAATCTATAAGTTGCAGAGCTTTAAATTTAACTACAAATTCTGTAAATGCTTATGGAGTTGGCAATACTTCTAGTGATTATTATTACAGAAGTTATTTTATTAACTATTTACAGCCAGGCATGAAAATAAGTTGGCCTGGAATGTTGGAAGATGATAACGATTATATTATAGATCAAATATTCGCAAGTAACGGAGGAACAACTGGTGTTCCACCTGGTTCAGGAAATCCACTTGATAATGCTAGTCTAGCTATAAGCGTTAGAAAAATTGATAAAAATGGAAAACCTATTACAGAGTGGAATTGGCCTCAGTTTAATGGCGTTGGCGAGCCAAGCGGCTTTGTTGAAGGAGGAGCAGTTCCTTTATTAAGTTTTTCTTTTAAAAATCCTTACTATGAAGAAGAGTTTGGAGGAAATGAAACTTTTTTTGAAGAAAAATTTTGCAGATTAGCATATAGATTTATATACGACAGTAATGAGACATCTTTAATATCCCCTTTTACTCAATCATTATTTAAACCAAAACAAGAAGGTTTTTATTTATATAGTGACAACTATGCTGGTTTTCAAGAAATAGGAGATGTAGCATTTGTGACGGCGGGAACACCACCTGAAACTGACGCTAATAGAGTAGGTATAAGTACTAGTAATTATTTATATGAAAACTCTATTAATAAAATAAATGTAAACATACCCATGCCTGTTGTTAATAACAATACGCTTCAAGTAGGTGAAATAAATAGTGTTTTAAAAATAAAACAAATAGATATAATATACGAAGATTCTGCATCAACAAACTTATTAGTTTTAAAAAGCATTTCAGTTGATGATCCATCTATTGTAGGAAATACTGATACTAGTTATACATATAAATGGGAGGGTGATAAACCTTTTAAAGTATTACCAACTTCAGAAGCTACAAGAGCATCTGATAAAGTACCTATAAGAGCTTTAGGACAAGAGGTTTCAGGAAACAGAATAATATATGGTAACTTTGTTAATAGACATACTTCTCCTGAATTTTTAGATTATAGTGTTGGTATTAGTGGAAAATATACGGTTCAACAGAAGTTTTCTGAAAAGTCTGGTGTAGAATACCCTAACCATACTTTAAAACAGAATAGAATATATCAAGTAGGGGTTGTGCTTTCAGATAAGTACGGTAGACAGTCTGATGTTATACTAGCTCCACCTATATTTTCTACAGACGTAGAAGACAATAGTATATTTAGTGGAGACACTTTCTTTTCCAGATATTTTAAAAGAAGTGAAGTTAGTGGACTAGTAACTTCTAGCTCAAGTAATATAGTCAACTGGATAGGTAGTAGTTTAAAAATGCTTTGGAACTCTACTATACCTAAATCAATTCCTGGACTACAAGGTTATCCAGGTTTATACACTTTATTAGGTAGTGTTAATAGTTTTGATAGTTCTGTTTCAAATCTTAATGCTGGTTATAAAACTTCAAAAAATGTTACTACAACAAATACATTAGGTTCTGGTTCTGGATTAACTGTTGATATAATTGCAACTCCAATAAGTGCTGGCCCTTCTGGTGGGCAAATAACAAGTGTTAATATAAATAACTCAGGTATGGGTTATGAAGTAGGTGACACTTTAACTATTGATGGTGGTTTAGTTTTAACTCAGCTAACAATAACTGGAGTTAATGAAGCTAATGACTTAGGGTGGTATAGTTTTAAAGTTGTTGTTAAGCAACAACAACAACAGTACTACAACATATACATGCCTACTATTATAAACGGTGAGCCATTACTTCCTAATCAAGGCGCGGTAACAGATCAAATTTCTGGGATAGCTCCTAGCACAAACAATTTAGCCTCTTTTTCTTTAATAGGTGATAATATTAATAAAATACCAACAGTAGTAACGGAATCTAATTCTCAAATAGCTTATTCTTCTAGTGAAATTAAGTTATATCCTAGAGTTTCACAGTTTGGAAAATTATACTACGATTCTGATCAAAGTGATCCCGGTTGGAAAAATTCTGATACTGGGATAGGTACTGGAGTTGTTGATTTAGGCAATAATTATGATAGTGTTGTATACGTTGGTAATATTCAAGATTTATACAATGAAAAAGGTAGGCAAGATATAAATACATCTGTAGGTGGTTCCACAGCCATAATTAATACAGTTTACACTACCGCTTTATTCAAGCAGCCAGATAATCCATATAGTGTAGTATCTGAAAATGCAACTTCAAGAAGTCCTTTTACTTATTTTGATATAGACTCTTTAAGAAGACCAATTGGTGGAGGAACAACACCAGGGCCACCGTACGCAGCTGTAAGTGATTTTTATGGATACAACGTTAATACGGGTATGGGAATAAATATTTACCACAGTCAAATAAATTATACTGAAGGTCTTTTTAATGGTAGTTATTTAGCTCCTAATAATATATCTGTAGTAGAAGTAGAAGCTTTTGAATCAGATTTAGAAATATTTTGGGAAACCTCCACTGCGGGATTAATTGATAGATTAAATTATTTAATTGAAAACAACAAAGATGAAGGTCTTCCTGCTAGTCTTTTAAGACAAGATAATGATTTTACAGAATCTTCTCCAACTACTTTATTTGAAGGTTATTGGTTAGCTGGCGGAACTATTCCTGTTAACAATCTAGTGCCAACAGCTACAATAGATCCATATATAATATCTTTAATACCTATAAACGCAATAAACCAACAAGTTCCTTTAAATAGAATATCATCAGTTGTTATGACAGTCATAGACGGCAACGGAACAGATGTTAGTAGTGAGTTTTTAATATCTAACGATGCTAATGCGTCTATAGCTCAATATAAAATATACTTATTAAATAATCCTCAAACTTTTCTTGAAGAATCTTCTATAAGAAATTTCACTTGTTCAATTACAATAACATCGACACCTGCCTTTACAGGAGATACTCCTGCTGTAACTATTTTTTCTGAAACATTAACACTTCAAAACGAAATACCTCAACGTGTTAGTTCTGGAAGCAACACAGGTATAGTTACTATTGTTAGTGGTGTTGGTGGAACTTTCTGGGGTAATGATGGCACTTCTGCAACTACTAATGCTAGTAGCCCAGGATATAGAAATGGAGGATATATAAATCAAAGCGCTGGAACTGTTGATGGTTACCTTTCAAGAGGAGCGTCTATTGAAGTTACTAAAGAATTAAAATGGAGTTTTGTTAGTTGCATAGAAACAACCACAGGTGCTGATATTTCTAGTTCATTGTCCTTAGGCTATGGAGTTGATGGAAACGTAATAGATTTAAACGCAGGCGTTGGTGGTGCCATACCTCTTTATACTAATCAAAATTATTTTGTTGTAGATGCTAACGCTGCTGCTGGTCAATATGAGCTTATATATAGAGTTACAGATGCTAATGGCACTGGCATGGCTTACGAGTATCCAACAAGCGAGAATTTAACAAGCTTAATATTCAATATAGCATAACTCGTAAAAAACAATAAAACTAAGTAATAATTATATGGGAGCGATATTAGAAATTAAATACTTTAACGCGTTTTGGACTAAAAAACTTAAAACAGGAATACCATATGTTGGTGATTCAAGCAGTGGAACAAACCCAGGTCCCGTTCAATTTGGTGATGCAGTACAAGGTTTAGGCAATCAAGGTTTAAATGGTACTACTGGAACATATTTTTACCAAGACTTTAGTAACATAGCAGCTGACACTTTAAGATATAATTATTATATAGAAGACTCTACTATAAGAGGCGGTTATGGAAACACTAGCGTCGATTATGGCGTAAGAGCTTATTTAGATGAAGAAAATCCTATTCAAGAAGTAAGGTTTAATTCTTTAATATATTCTGGTGTTTATAACTCTAGAACATCTGTTAATAATACTAATATTTTTTCTATAGCAGAAAACATTACTAGATCTTTAGATCCAGCAAGTGGAGCTATACAGAAGCTTTATGCTGAAGACACTAATTTAATTATATTTCAAGAAAATAAAGTTAACAGAGCTTTAATAGATAAAGATACAATATATACAACCGAGGGTGGTACAAGTACATTACCTCCAGGTGTTGTTATTGGTCAGATAGTTCCTTACTTAGGTGAGTTTGGTATAAGCCAAAACCCTGAGTCTTTTGCGGTATACGGCTTTCAAAAATATTTTGCAGATAAAGATAGAAGTACAATTTTAAGATTATCTAGAGATGGTATTACGCCAATAAGTAAATATGGCATGACTAGCTTTTTTAGAGATGAGCTAAAGAAGATAGATAATAATTTTAAAGATTACTATATTTTTGCTAGTAGATCTAAAAACACCAGCGGAGCTTTTAAAAGCATTAATATAACCACTTCCAGTATACAAGGCTCAAATGGAGAAACAGGAAATATACAGATAGGTAGTGGGTTTCAATATTCAAATAATGGGGTAAATTTCTTACCAGATCCAACTGATCTTTATATAGTAGATATACAAACCCCAGCAGTAGGTGTGCCAAATGATACAACTATAACCTTAAATAAAAAAATAAATCTAACTACTGAAACTAAATTTAGATTTACAACTCCTGATAGAGGTAGAATACAAGGTGGTTACGATGTTCACTCTTTAGATTATTTAATTTCTTTACAGCAAAATTCTGCTTTTATAAGTAATGATGTTTCAACTTACCAAACACTAAACTTTAATGAAAGTATAAATGGTTGGACAAGTAGATTTTCATTTAAACCTACTAGAATATTTAGTGTAGAAAATACATTTTTTACTGTCAATATAAAAGATCTTTATATTCACTATGATGAAACAACAGCTAACAATAGAGGTTTTTGGTATACACAACCTTACAATTCATCTAGTGTAACTTTTATATTCAACAAAGAACCTTTAGCTAGTAAAAACTTTAATACCGTAAGTTACGAAGGTGCTAGTGGTTGGTCTATAAATTCTTTTGATGGTGATTTTGAAGGTGAAGACTTTATGAAAACTATAAATAGTCAAAACTTATATGAAAGTTTTCAAGATAAAACAGATGTAGTTTACAGCTATTTAGAAGGTAGATACGAGTCTTATGCACCTAACAACACTGGTATTTTAGCTACACAGCCTCCTTATGAGTATGCTGGCTTTAATAGAAAAGAAAATAAGTATGTTGCTGCTTTGGTACAGAAGCAAACAGACACGTCAGATACATCGACTTATCCACCTAGACCAGGAGAAGTGATATTTGGAAATCAAATGAGTGGTATAAAAGGTTATTTTGCAACTGTTCAAATGTCAACAGATACAATTACACAACCCGGTGGTGAAAAAGAAATATTCTCTGTAGCATCAAATGTTATCAGAACATCTTAAAATTAAAATATGTTATTAAAAAATCTTAAAATAAAAAAATTATGGCTATAGGAATTACTTTAATGGCTATAGGTGCAGGAGCTCAAGTTATAAATGGGTTAATTGCTACTAAAAAAGCCAATGATATGTCTTCAGATAATGAAGCTCTTTTACAAAATATAGAAGACTTTGAAAGACAGCCTATAACAAATCCATATAGTGATGTACAAGCTTATGAATTTGAAGATCTTTCTGACACATTTAATAATCCATATAACAATTTAAAAGTAGCAACTCAAGCTGCTGATTTTCAAGCTCAACAAACTGATCAAGCTTTAGCAAATACTTTAGATACACTAAGATCTGGTGGTATGGGAGCTGGTGGAGCTACAGCTTTAGCTCAAGCAGCTGCACAAAGTAAACAAGGTATATCAGCTAGCATAGAGCAACAAGAAGTTCAAAACCAAAAATTAAGAGCACAAGGAGAAGAAATGCTACAACAAAGGATTGTGGCTGAAAAATCAAGAGTTCAAGCAGGTGAAGCTGCTGAAGCTGGTAGAGTTCAGCAATTAGTAGGTAGAGGAAAAGAGCTAATGTTTAACGCTCAAGAAGATAGAGATAATATAGAACTAGATAGAATGCAAGGGTTGTATGACAATGCTCAAGCTCAGCAACAACAATATAGAAATAATGCAGCGCAAGCATTTACTGGTGCAATTAGTTCTTTAGGTAATATTGGTGGAGCCATGATGGCGCAAGATCAGTTTAATGCTCAACTTGATGCTGGAATGTTCAATACCCCTGTTAACAATACGACAAACTTTCAGTTTGGTAATAATAATTATGGTGGTTATAGACCTCCTCTTGGATCTACATCAAAACTTTTAAATCCGAAATAATATGGGAACTTATAGACAACCAGGACTAGTACTAGACAAGACACATGAAATTGTTAATCAAGGCATAGATGAAACTGTAAAAGGCTTAGCTAAAGGCATGGAGCTTAATAGGCAAAACGCTTTAAAGCAAAGAAAAGAGGCAGAAAAAAGAAGAATAAAAGACAGAAAGTTACAATTAAAAGGTGAAAAAGAAGTTCTTGAAGCTAGAACTAGTATTGACCAAATGGGTAACGTTTTTACTGGAGATAGACAAAAGACCCCTAAAGGACAAGTTTTTGCTCTTGATGTTAATACTGGTAAAGCAGGTTTAACTAATAAAAAAGAGTTAACAAACCCTGAGAGTCCATACTATTTAGGTGCATATATGGAAAACCAACATTTAAATGACGAGGAGTTGGAAAAGCTGGCTGATAATTACGTTGGAGAAGGTGGTATAGAGTGGTCCATGAAAACTGATTTGACTTTTGCTGTAGATCAAATGGCAAAACACCCTTATGAGTCTCCATCGAGAGACTATTATAGATCATTGGTCAAACAAATGACTGAAGAAATGCCAATACTCACTGGTGTTATAAATAATGAAGCTCAATCAAGCATTAAAGCTTATAAGTTTAATGGTGAAATATTACCTAATGTGGCTGGTCAAGAAGGATTACTCCTATACGATGGTAAGCCTAATTGGGATTTAAGAGCTAAAATGGATAAAGATGTAGCTTTTAGCACAAACCCAGGTAGATTTACATCTATAATGCCTAATGATTTAACAGGTGATGGTACTACATCTATTAGATATACAAACAATGGTCAATCTTTAGATATATCTTACAAAGAATATAAAGAATTATTAGAACAAGGTGGTACTTTAATGGGTGTTACTAAAAGAAAGCCTTACACGGAAATGATAAAGCTTGTGTGGAATGAAAACATTAAAGCTGGTTATGGAAGTATTAAAACATACGACAGTAAAGCGGTAAATAAAGATGGTTCTAAGGTTACTACAAAGCAAACTGTAACGAGCTATGAACAAGCTAATGAAAATGCTAAAGAACAAATATCAAACTGGATAGAAGCTGGAGGTATTGAAAATACTAGAGGTAGTATACCAGGTTATAACTATGCTCAAAATAACTGGCAAATGATGGGTGGGCCAAATGATGATCCAAAAATGCGATTATGGACTGGAAGTGACGAACAAAAAGCTAGAGCTAAAGAATTAATGTGGGAAGATACTAAAAGACAATTTGGTAAAGAAACTTCAATAACTAATTATGGTATTAATGAAGCTGAGTATAAAGAAGCTAAATTAACAAAACCTGAACAAGATCTGTTAAGTGTAGCTGAGCAAAATGGTATAAATCTTTATCCTTTTCCAGTAAAAGATAAAGACATGAGAGCTGGTATGAAAAAATATAATCTTAAAGTTATTAATAAAGCTTTAGGTTTGCCAGAAGATAATCAAAAAGTTGATTTGAAAACAATAAAAGCTAACTATTCAAAGCTTGAGGGAGCTGATAAAGAGAATTTATTAGCTATAAACTTATTAAACGCAATGAACTCTTCTCCTGATCAAAGTACAAAGCTTTATTACCAAGGCACTGAGATAGCTTCGTTATTTCCAGGAACTGAAATAGATGATTCAGAAGCGTATTATAGAAAAGAAGGATCTGCAGCAACACCTACTTTCGCACCTATAAGTTTTCCTAATGGTTACGACTCTTTTGAAAAAGAATTACTACGAGCTATGGCTCTTTCTAAACAATATAGATCTTTTAAACAAAGTGATGTACAAAAGATAACAGGTCCATACGATTTAGGATCTGTAGATAAATTAAACGAAATAGATTTTTCAAATCCAGAAGCTTTAAGAAGCTATTATCAATCTAATCAAACATAAGAATGACCCAACAAGAATATGCTAATGATTTATTAAGACAAGGAGTATCAGAAGATGAGTTTGTTTTAAAAATGCAAGAATATAAACCTGAAGACAATTTTGTTGTTGAAGAGGAAGAAGTTGTTGATGTAGACGAGAAGACTAAAAAGGAAAAAAGAAAAGAAAAAAGAAAAAATAAAAAGCTAGAAGTAGAAGAAATTATACAACCAACACCAACTGGTTTTGATGCTTATGAAATAGAAACTGTTGAAGATGCTACGGGTAAAACTATGCTTAATATTTTAGACATAACTCCCCCACCAACCACCACAATTGTAGACGGTCAAGAAATAGGAAATTTAGAAGAGGTTGATAAATTTAATAATATTAAAGATTTTGTAAAAAGGTCTGACTCTCTTGATAAAATGCTAGGTCACAAAAAAAGACCTGAGCTAATAGAATCAACTTATGGTACTTTAGACGCTTCTGGTGATGATTTAAAAGACTCTGAGGACACTTTTGAAGATTTTATGTTTAGTACTATAGAAGCTAATAAAACTTCAACAGACGCTGAATTAGTAAAAATAATTTCAGATCAACTAAATAGAAAAAATCTAGGTGATTATCAATTTCTTAGAAAAGAATTTAATTCTATTGATAAAAACAAAGAGCAAGTAGCAAAGGGCATTTTAAGAAGCTACAAAATAGACAAAGGTGGATATAAATTAAGTAAAATAGCCCAAATAAAAACAAAAAATCCTATTGCAAAAGTAGAGGTTAGTGATGAAGACTCTAAAGAGTTAGGCATTTATAATAAACCTACTAAATATAAAGAAACTATAATAAAAATTGATCCAGGTGTAATGGTTCCTAAGGGACTTCAAAAAACAGCTAAAGAAAATGAGTATAAGATAAAGCAAATAGTACCACAAGAAGAAGCTAAACAATATGTCAATCAATATATTAATGAAGAGGGTGATATTATTGTAGGTGAGCCATACGTATTAAACACCAATTTAAAAGAGGTTAATAAATTTTTACAAGGAGATAGAGCTATATCAGCTGAACAAGCTGAAGTAGATATAATTCAATCTCAATCATTTTACAATAATAAATTAGAAGATTTAAACTCTAAGTTAGAAGCTGCTACAAATAAAGAAGAAGAAAATAAAATACAAGAAGCTATTAATCAAACTCAAGAAAATCAAAATTCAGCCTTGGTTGAGTATAATACTTTAGTTAACACTTTGGGGATGACTAGAGCGGGTGAGTTATCACGTGAAGATTTTTTTGAGCTAATTAACCAGTTTCAAGGTAGAGTAGGAGATGCGTATAAAGATCAAAATTGGTATAGTAACAACTGGAATAATGCAGGAGCAGGTTTTGCAAATAAAACCTTTAAAAAGAAAATACAAAGTTTAAATGATAATTTTTCTGCTTATGGATTTGGTTTTGAATATTCTAATAGAAATTTTTCGTCAGGTAGAAAGAACAGCACTAGAGTTGGTGACAGTATAATAGCAGTTAAAGATCCACTTTACTTAGATGGTAAAATTGACTTTGTTGAAACAGCAAAAGCACTTGGATACAAAGATGAAAAAGGTTCTTCAATTAATAGAGAAGGTAGAGCTTTAGACTGGTTAAGTCAAAATAACTTTTTAAAAGCTGTAGAAGTAGACAAAGGTATAGGTAGTGTTTTTAGACACTTAAATAACGATCCTGATTCTTATATACTTGGTGAAGACCCGTCTAGAACTAGAGATGAAGTTATAGACATGATGAATTGGGTTAATAAAAATAAAGGTGAATATAGTACAGAGGTAAAAGCTTCTCCTAATTCTTCTGGTATAGTATCAGAAAGAAATGCATCAGCTACAGGTCTTGCTCAGCAAAAAGAAACTAATGCTACAAAATCACTTATTGTTAAAGCTCTTAAAAACACAGCTAAAAATCTTCCTAACACTGTTAACAAGTTACAAAAAATACAACAAACTATAAGCGAAAAACAAGAAGGTATAAAAGGTTTAGAAATTGATGTTGAAAACAGAAAGTTAAATTTAAAAACTACCGCGGGTAATATTAAAAAAACAACCGCATCTTTAGAAGCTGATTCAAAAACAATAGAAAGTGAATTTTTACAAAAAGAATCTTTAATTAGAGATGAAATAAAAGAATTACAAAACTCTTATCAAAATTTAATAGATAAAGCTAAAACTGAAACTGAACAAAAAATACTAATTGGAGAGTTCAATTCTAAACAACAACAGATTGTTGACAATTTTGAACCAGAATACAAAGATTATTTATCTAAAATAAAAGATTGGGAGCAAAGAAGAGAAGTTGTTGCTGAAGAATATGAAAACTATAAAGTTCAATTTGCAGAAGACGAAGTTGAATTTAACAAATTAAACGAAAAGTATAAAGATTTAAACGTATCTATAGCTGATTTTAAAAATACAAGATTAACTCTTTTAAACATGTTCGATAATATAGAAGCTAATCAGTTAGCCGCTTCTATACTTAATACAAGAACTATGTTTGATTTAGATCAGCAAGCTAAATCTATGGAAAAAGCAGAAGGCTCTGGTAATTGGTTTAAAGCCATAAGAAACTCTTTTATAAATGACTTTATGACAACAACCGCTGGTAGAGTAATTGGTTGGGGTAATGTTGCTTCTTATTTTTTAGAAGCAGAAAAAGCTATTAAAAAATCTTTTAACGCTTGGGATGATGCAGATCAAAAATCTTATGACTATTACAATAGTAATATAAAATTCTCACAGGCGCAAGCTAATAGAGATGGTAAGGCAATAGCTGAAATATTCTCAAGTAAAGACATAGACGATAACTATACTCAAGCCTTTGCTGAAAGCACTATGGGAGGTATAGCCAATACTATAGTTACAATGTTTGCATCTACGATGGCTCAAGGTGGTAGATCAGGTATAAATCCATTTTCAAAAGGATGGGCTGGAGCTAGTAAATTGTCTGCTAGTTTTTTAGGTAGAGGTTTTTATAATTTAAATATGTCTAACAGTTTAGACAAACTAGAAACTGCTAAATCAAGCTTTGTAGACGGTAGAGCTAATAAATATATACAACAAGGTTATGATGCTAATAAAGCTAAACAACTTGCATTAAAAGAGTATAACGAAAAAGATACTAATATGTCAAGACAAGTGTACTTGACAACGCAAGCAACTGTTGAAGGTGCTCTTGAATATGTAGGAGCTAGAATACTAGGAGGAGGATTAAAAATAAGTGGAAGAGCTGCTAAGAAAGTTACTGACTACGTAATGAAAGTGCTTCCTAAAGGCAAGTACACAGCAAAAACTTTAAGAGCTGAGATTATAAAAGTTCTTGGTCCAAAACTTACTTCTTATATATACTCAGCAGGTTTAACAGCAGGTATGGGTATTGATGAAACTACTACAGAATTTTTACAAGAGTTTTCTAGTATAGGTTTAGATAATGCTTATGATCACATAACTGGTATAGAAATGGAAACTCCAGATATTACTAGTGATGAGTTCAGGGATGATATGATACACTTGGCAAAGGTTTCTTTTGGCTCTGCAGTTATTTTAGGTGGTTACAGTGCAGTTGGGCAAGGTCAAAACATGCGAATAGATTTAAAAAATAATCTAAAAGATGCTTACGCAACTGAGTTAAGAGCAAGAGACATGTCTAACATGATGCGTAATGAAAAAATGGTTAATACAGCTAAACAAAACCTTCAAAACCAATTAAATGACGAAGCTAACCCTATGGATATTAACGAGTATCAAAGGCAGTTAACTAATCTTAATAATACGGTAGAGGCTTTTAAATCTATTGAACCAGGTTTTAACGGTGTTTCTACTGTTCAAATGGCAAACATTCAATTAGACATTAATAATTTAAAAACAGAGTCAAAGCAAGAGACAATTTCAGCTGCCAGAAAAAATGAAATTAAAGAAGAAATTAAAACTTTAGAAGCTCAGCAAATAGAAATTCACAACAATCCTAATAGTAAAGCTGAAATAAAAGATAGAGGAAAAGCTTACGAGTATAATGTAGAAACAGCTAAAGTTATAGCTGATAAAACAGGTGCTGATGTTATAGTTGCTAAGTCAATTGAAGAATTTACAGACAAGACCTTGGAGATGGGTGAAGATTTAAGAGTCGTTGATAAAGATGGTAAAACAAAATCTTACGAAGGTGGTCAGTTGTCTGATGGTTTATTTCTAACTGATGGAAAGACTATAATAATAAATGAAGAAGTAGCTAAAAATCTAGGTAGTATATCCGCTGGTACTCACGAAGTTCTTCACTTTATAACTCAACAAGCTTTTCAAGGTAACACTAAAGATAAGTCTTCTATAATTGAAGAGTTTAAAAATAATCTTTCAGACAATGAATTTGCTATAGTTGAGGCAAGAATAGAAAAAAATTATTCAGGAGAAGATTCTAATACTGAAGAATGGTTTAATGCTTTTCACGATGCTGTAGTTAGTGGAGATATAAAATTTAAAGACAATGTATTTACTAAAATAGGAGGTTTTTTAAGTGATAAAGTATTCTCTCCTTTAGGTTTAAAAAGTGGATTTGGATCTGGAAAACAAGCTTACAACTTTATAAAAGACTATAGTGTAGAAACTAGAGAAATTATAGAAGGTAAAAGAAAGCCAGGTGAATTTAGTGAAAAGGTAACTAAAGTTATAGATAAACTTCCTAAAGCAGAAACAGGTAAAGCAACTAAAAAAGTAGCAAAATCTTCTACTATAAGAACTACATTAGATGAATTAGTTCAAAATCCTGACGGAAGTAGAAAGTTTAATAATAAAAACGAATTTCAAACTAGTGAAGAGTTTGGCAAGATGTGGGAAGAAATAGGTAGAAAAGGTACTGAAGAAAGTCCTAACATATTTGAAGGAACAATAAGATCTATAGGTAAAAATTCTGGAGTTCCTGATATAGCTATAAATGATTTTGTAACTAAAGTAAAGCAAAGACTTCAAGAAAAGTCTATGGGTGCTACTGAAAAAGGTGGTTTTGACCCAAGTAAAAACGAAAGTCTATTTGGTTATTTCTTTGGTAAAAACAGATCAGGACAAACCCTAGTTCAGTTGGCCACTGGAGATGTTGCTAACACTTATAAAAAGCAGCCGAAGGGTGTTTCAATGGATCAGACTAATCAAGATGGAAAAACATTTGAGTTTGAAGATACAACTATTGATTTAATTAAAGACATAGATGACGGTAATACACAAGCTCCTAAGTCTAAGCTTCGTAGAAACCTTAAGTTACCAGGCAACAAAAAAATTGGTGAACAAGAGATTAGTGAATTAGAAATAATAGCAGATCAGGTTTTAAAAGATCCATCTCTTCCAGACCCTAGTGATAAAACTTATAAGAAAACTTTTGATAAAATAGCAGGTAAAAAAGC
>Ga0181401_1000074_pt1 | contig 34761 bp, 12 predicted proteins | sample 24SPOviralmetaG_FD_130130 | JGI IMG/M metagenome (GOLD analysis project Ga0181401, IMG submission 130130) | Marine viral communities from the oligotrophic San Pedro Time Series (SPOT) site, San Pedro Channel, CA, USA - 24 SPOT_SRF_2011-07-20 | ecosystem: Environmental > Aquatic > Marine > Strait...
CTTTTTGATGGTATTGAAACTGCATTCCCACTATCAGTTAGTCAGCAATCTATTATTGCCAACGAGAATCAGTTGATGATTATCTTGAATGGTGTTGTTCAAACACCAGGAACAGCATTCAATGTTATTGACAACCTCTTGGTATTTGCTGAACCCCCACAACCACCAGCAAGTGTTCGTTATATCACTATTACATTCACACCAAAACCTCTAATTGACCTTACATTTAACAATATTAGTGGTATCTTCCCTAATGTCGGTAATGTCATTGTTGGTTCTACAACAATCTCTAGATTCACAGTAACTCAAGTCGATGGCAATGTCATCAGAGGTTTCTATTCGGATCTTGGTTCTGGTAATACTGGATTTATAACTGACGAGTTTGTAACTGCGAATGTTACTGGATTCAACGCAATCTTTGCAACTTCTACTTCGGTTTCAAATCTTGGTCTGTTTGTCTTCGGTGAAACAGTTAGAAACTTTGATGATGATCGTGCAATCGTTGAGCAAGTTAACCTTGAAAGAGGTCAAGAGACTCCTATTTCTCAACTCAGATTTGGTGTTGGACTTGCAACTACAATCTTTGAGGTTGTTGCTAGAAAGGTTGCTAATACTGACGATGATGCACCTGTTGCTGATGGCGAGTTTGTAATCGGTAAGAAATATCAGATGGGTCCTGAGTTGTTTGAAATTGTCAATATCACTCAAGGAACTGATGCAACTACAATCGAAGTTATCAGAGGTGTTAATAATACTGCTGCCCAAAGTCATTTAGAAGACACTCCTGTCTATAAGACTGAAATCTCAGTAACAAATACAATGACTCTGAGTAAGATTATCGGTACTTATCAGTCTACACCTGGTCTTTATTCAATTGAAGATGGAGACATCATCATTGGTCTTCAGTCTGGAGTTGTTGTTGAAGTTCAAACTTCTCAATCTTATTCAGATCCAATTACTAACACTGACTCAGGATCCTTTGAAATTTCTGAAGGTTCTAACTTCTTCGGTCTATTGTTCAACAGAATTGCATCTGTAACGTATCCTAATATCATTCTTGATGATATTGCTACTTCACAAGTAAGCATTCTAGACTTTGATGATAATCTGACACCATATGATATTAAGTTCCCCTCAACAGAACCTATCAGCAACAACATCATAACTTATGATAATGCTACAGGTGCTTTGCTGGACAATGAAACCATTCGTAATTATAAGTTTGAATATGGTAACAATGTTGGAGACTTCCAAGTTTCAGAACCTGCATATAGCAGAAAACTGACATTCAATAAACTTCGTGGTGATGGTCTGTTCAGACAAGGACAGGTAATTAGAACCGATGATACAAAAGCAGAAGTTGTTGGTTATGCACCTGCTGATCAAACGATCTATCTTGGAAAAGTTGGTAGATCAAAAGGTACTGGTGAAGATTATCATCATGCAACCTTTAATGGTAATGCACAACTAGATGTAGACCAAAAGAGATTCGGAACCACCTCATTGCTTTTGGATGGTACGGGCGATTATGTTTCAGTTCCTACTTCCACTGAGTTTGGATTCGGAACTACTGATTTTACAATCGAGTGCTACATTAGACCTGCAAATGTTACTGGTGCGAAAGCAATCATTGACTTTAGAACTACAGGCACAGAACTTTCTCCTTACTTGTACCTTGATGGCACAAATCTGAAGTATTTCGTTAACAACTTGGTTGTATGGAGTGGTACTACTACTCTTGCCGTAGATACTTGGTATCATGTTGCTTTAGTCAAGTCTTCTGGAACCACAAAGGTATACGTAAATGGTGCTTTGGATGGTTCGAGTAATTATGTTGATGGTAATGATTATGGTTCCACAAAACCCCTAAGAATTGGTGCTACCATTGCGGATGGCGACTTCTTCAATGGTCATATCGATGAAGTGAGAGTTTCTACAAATGCACGATACACTGATGCATTTACTCCTCAGCAGGGCATCTTCCAAGGTGACTCTAATGCAGTTCTGCTCATCCACTTCGATGGTGCTGATGCAGCAACTTATATTGAAGATTGGTCTGGTACTGAATCTTTCACTGCTGGAGAGTTCTTTAATAATGATGCAATTCGTGCAACATCTCTAACTAGAGGTTCTTTGGTTAAGGTAACTCAACGTTACTATGATGCTGCGGGTCTTATCAGAAGAAACAAAGATTATATCGCTAATGAAGCGGTGTATCTGATGAAAGAGAAGTTCCCATACTTCACAGTTCCAACAGGCGAAATTGCTTGTGAAGACGACATTCGCGATGTTCTTGACGCACTTATTTCCGACCTTGAAAATGGTAGCAATAGTCACATTTGGGATGCTGCTGCTTTGTATGTCAACAGAGCAGTCAATCCAATTACACTAAGTCATGTTGAAAGTGAAATTAAAGAATCTGTTTGGGTATTTGATAAGGTAAAAGAGATTGCTGAATATATTATCACTAATGATATTTGGGATACTCAGGGAGATCATGGTCTGAAGCAGTTGACTGATGCAACTATCACGGATTCTTCTTATCCTGCTGGTGTTCATACCTTTGTAAGTGGTGTTACTAATGCAATTACTGCTGGTGGTGGAGCATCTGGAACCTTTACTGCTGCATCAGGAACAACATATAATCCTGCAACAGGTGTTCTGGTTATTGAGATTGGATCTCATAGTTTAACAACTTCCAATACAGTTACTATTGCTGATGGTGGTGTAGTCTTCACTTGCGATGCCGATAATAATACATTACAAACTGGTTATCCACGTTCTAGCGATCCTGCATCTGGTCAAGCTCTTGCTATTACCGCAGAGACTGCTACTACAATTACAGTTAATGTTGGCGTTGCAATAAAAGTATTCACTCCTACTGGTGCAACTTATGATGCCGCTACGGGTGACATGGTTCTAACCAGTGCATCTCATGGTTTAGTTGGTCCCACAACTAGTACGCCAACAGGTGCAACTTATACTGCCACAACAGGAGTCATGACTCTTACAATTTCAAATCATGGTTACTCCAATGGTGATAAGGTTCAAATCGTTAATAATGGTTTGACATTCTCCTGTACTAGTGATGGTAATACTCTTAATAAGACATATCCTAGAAGAAGCGATCCTGGTTCCTTGGGATGGTTGAAGATCTCCAACGTTACTACTAATACGTTTGATATTCCTATTGGTACTTCTCTGGATGACTACTATACAGTTAGTGCTGCAACTTATGATCCCAACACTAACAGAACAGTATTAACGATTGGTGATCACGAACTCAGACCTGGAACTTCTATTAAACTTCAGAATGAATCTTTGACATGGACCTGTGCCACTGATAGTAATGGAACTGAGCACTCATATCCTCGCTCTGGCGATGGTAACTATGATACATCGCTCCCGATCTTAAATAATGGTTCTAGTCACGATGTAAGTACTGCAACGTATAACGCTACAACAGGTGTTCTTGTTCTTACCGCTCTGAAGGGTACTATCAGTAACTCTGCGGTTACTACAATCGGTACTGGATATGCTACAGCGACCAACGTTGCCTTGACTGGTGGTACTGGTAGTGGTGCAATTATTAGCATCACTTCAGTTGGCAGTGGTACAGGAGATATTGTTGAGTACGCAGTTACCAATGCTGGTACTGGATACTCTAAGACCGATGTTCTGACAGTATCTGGTGGTAATGGTGACGCTAGAATTACAGTTAGTCAGATCGCTCATGGTTGGTCTGTTGGCGATAAGATTCGCGTTGAAGATGACGCACTTACATTTACATGTGATCAAGATAATAACTACACCAATCACACATATCCAAGAAGCACTGATCCTTTCAGTGGCAGATGGTTAAGAATTAGTGCAGTCACTCCCGACACATACACAGTTAATGTCGGTCCTGGTGGCACTGCAGTGAACTCCATTCACACCTTCGTTAGTGCTGCAGCAAATGCAATCACCTATAGAGATGGAACTATCACCATCGCGATGCCAAGTTCTTCAAATACATCGGTTCATACCTTTGTTCGTGATGAGTTAATTGGTGGTAATGGTGCTGTTAAGGCAGGTGGAAACTACGCTCACACGTTCGTCTCTGCAGTCTCAGGTTCGATTATTAAGCAAGGTGATGCAATTACTATCGCAGATGAATCAATTAGATTTACCTGTACTAGTGATGGTAATGATAGAGAACTAGCACATCCTAGAACTTCTGATACTCGTGCTTCCAGAAGAGTTCTTCCTATTACTGCTCACACCACAAATACGTTTACAATTGATGTTGGTGCTTCTCCTGCTGGTCAGCAATATGCACACACATTCGTAAGCGTTGATACTGATGCAATTACAGTTGTTGATTACAACACGTTCGATTGTGCTGATGTTTATGGTACAGCAAGTACACTTCTAGATATCGTCACCGATACTTTAGAAAATGCAAATCTTGCTTCTCCTGTAGATCATCTCGGAACGATCACTAAATCACAACCCACTTATGAATATGTTGGTGCTACAGTTGATGCCTACCTTGAAGTTCCGTTTACAATTACATACTCGGATCAAACAAATGACATCATCTATACAAATCAAATCGATACCGATGGTAAGTATAGATTTAGAGATGCTGCTAATCTGCTCCGTCTGAATACTTCTGCAATTATTGACAAAACATCTTATGATCTTCTGCAGAGATATCCCGATCTTGCTTCTGAGATTCCTGGAAATGCAGATGGTTCTGGTTCTGGCACAGACAGATGCAAGACTGACCTCAGACTAATCATTGCTGAGATCATTAATGATATTGAGATTGGTGGAAATTATAGAACGATTCGTGCTGCTAAGTTCTATCTCGATAGCAACAACGCACTGGTCCACATTGGAAACCAAATCCAGTTCTCCATCTACGCACACAATCGTCTCGCTCATTACATGAAGCAAGCGATTACTGGAGATTTGACTACTGATAATACAGATGCAATTATCACTGGTGATTGGGGTATTACTGACGATGGAACTTCCTCTAGTTTCACACCAACTAATGTTACTTACGATCCTGCAGATGGTCTTTCCGTTATTACTATTGGATCGCACTCACTGAAAGTTGGTTCTTATGTAAAACTTGCTGACAATTCCATCACAATGACATGTGCGATGGATAGTAATGCAACTCAGCACACATATCCTCGCCCTGGTGATTATTCTTCAGGTAGAGATCTTCGTATCGAATCAGTAACTGACACAACAATTACTCTTGATATCAATAAGTCTGGTCCTAACCAAACCTTTACTGCTGGAACTGGCACTACTTACAATGCAGCATCTGGCGAACTTGTATTGAGCATCGGAGATCATAATTTAGAGGTAGGAATGGGCGTTGTCATTACTGACAATTCTCTGACCTTTACTTGTGATTCTGATGGTCATTCTGCACCACAAACTTATCCACGCTCTACTGACCCTGCATCTGGTACATCCAGATCAATTAGTGCAGTAACTAATACTACAATTACGATTAACGTAGGTAATAGTGGAAGTGCTTCTGGTAATGCTCACTTGTTCGTAAGTGCAACTGCAAACTCTATATCACACCTACCTCAAGTTGGTCATACATTCGTAAGTGCATCAACAGGTGCGGTTACCACATCTATCAATTGTGCTGATGTTAGAGGTGCTATTGACACCTTAGTTACCACACTGAATGATGCTTTAGCACCTACTTCTGATGACTTTGCGGTTGCTGCAGATCGTGTTTACTTCAACAGAGATTATATTGCTGAAGAGATCACAGGTCTTACTACAGCAGAATTTACTTATCAACTGAATAATGTAAACTTCCAAGCATTTGTATATCCTGGTTCTACTGGGTTAAGTAAGTGTGAAAGAGATATCAAACTTATAATCCGTGCTATCCTCTCTGATCTTCAGACTGGTGGATCAAATGCTACGATTGACGTGTTCAGATTGTATCTGGATAGCAACAATCACTTGAATCATATTGAAGAAGAACTTCTCCCAACTCTATATGCCTTTGAGCAAATTAAGACTATTGGCGAGTTTGCAATCAAGAATAATCTTCTTGCTCAAGGTGCTACACCTACAACAGGCGACTATGCTGCTCTGTATACCACTGAAACTCCTTACATCGACACTGAAGCGACTATAGACATCAATCAGGTTGTATATCGCTTCCGTGAATTGGTTGATATCGGTCTTGGTATTATTGCACCTGCTGGTCAGACTGCAAGATCTGCATCCAAGAACATTCTGTATAATCAGAACTACTATGATACTGAACTTCAACAGATTGTTAATTCTCAGTTTGGTTTCGGTTCTTGGAGTTATGACACATTCGTTGATGAAATCACCAAGAATGTTGTTCATGATTTAATCACAACAGATACTGATGACAAGCAAACTGCCACAAAGGTTGTTGTAACTAGTGCTTCTGGAAACTTTACTATCGGTGAATTGGTCATTGGTGGTACTGGTGGTGGATACTACAAGGTTCTTGAGTGGGATGAAGATGCTTCGATCCTATATCTTGGCGTTAGACTTGGTGGTACTGCCTTCACTTCTTCTGAAGTTCTAACTGGTCGCCAATCCACAACCACAGCAACCACTTCTAGCACTGGTACTACGTTTGATTGGTATAACAATCCTGGTAATGTACGCACTAGAGATACTGCTGATACTATTACCTCTCTGATTGATGCTGAGATTCCTGGAACTAATCTTTGGACAAACCCCGAAGACTTTGACACTAACTGGACTGGTGCTGGTACTTTCCATACCGCAGATGCGATAGTGGGACCTGATGGAAGTCTGACAGCAGATAAACTCAGAGATACTACTTCAAATAATGTTCACACTAGATCTAGAGATTATAATCTCACCCAACTAGAAACATTTGATACTGATAGTGTTACATTTGACACTGGCACAGAATCGTTTGATACTGGTTCTATTACTGCTCTTCAGAAGTACACTTTATCGTTCTTCGTAAAAGAAGCAGAATATGAAAGAGTCAAGTTTGAATATATTCTTGATCCTGGCACAGCGGGAGAGCAAAGGGCGTTCTTCTCATTCAATATGGATGTTGGAACCAAGGGAAGTCTCTTCCAACCTGGTGGTGCTATCAGAGTTGAGCAAGAGGGTGTTAAGACAATTGCAAACATCAATGTCACCACCATTGCAGCAATGACTGGCACATACACGGGTCTATCAGCACTTGGTGCTGCAGTCGGTACTGGTGCAACCTTTGATGTCACGATTGATCATGAGAACGCTCCTAATACAGCAGTCGTTACTATTAATAATGATGGTATTGCTTATGATGTAGGTGATTCACTTACGATTGTCAATTCTGCTATCAATGGTGCTAATACTTCTAATAACCTCACATTTGATGTAGAGACTATCTTTAATAATGGCGCTGGTGTGATTCCATATGGTGATGGTTGGTATCGTGTTTATATCACGGGCGAATTTGGTTTTGGATTCTCTACACTACAGCATAAAATCCAACTTCTTAATAATTCTGGACAAGAATCGTTTACTGGAACTGGTAGTAATGGGATATATCTCTGGGGTGCAAAACTTAATAAGGGCGAACTTGATCCATATGTTGCTGCTTCTGGTGAGACATTCTTCTCCAATACTGAATACAATATCAAGCAATTGATTCTTAATTCTATGATTGGTTGGATGTCGGAGTCTCTTGATAACTCCTTGACAAATCCTTCACCTCAAACCACAACATATACCTTCTACGATTCTACTGCTGCTGCAGACTACACATCAGAATCTATCAGAAGAAGTATTAGATATCTGTTGGGTATTGTAAAAGAGCAACTGGGTAACACCAATCATGTCAATACCTTTAGTGATAATAGTGGAATTACAATTCCAACATATACCTATGGAACTAGAAATATCCCAACAGGACTTCTAGGTGGAATTGCTCAGACTGAATACTTCTATGGTTCCTACTCAGGAAGTTATGCAGAACTTAAGACTAATACGCTAAATGAGGGTCTTATTGCTAAAGTTTATAAGAGATTCCGAATTGATGGTGACATCACTGATGGTCCTTATACAATGAACGAAGTCGTTCAGAAGCAAGGTGATGCAGCAATCACAGGCGTTGTTTACGGGTTCCATGAAGATGAAAACTTCAAGTATCTTGATGTTGCTGTAACAGCAGGTACGTGGGCAATCACAGACACTATTGAGGGTGCTACAAACACTACCACCGCGCAAATTAGTGCAATCGAAGATAGAATTCATATCATCGATTTCAGAGGTACTTTCATTACCGATATTCCATTCAAGGGATATACTAGCGGTAATACAGCAACTCCTATCACGCTCTTCAACAATAATGCAGCAGTTCTTGCAAATACTGGTGGTAAGTTGACAGTTGATACTGAAGGTCTTACGGGCACCTTCGAGACAACTTCGGTCGTATACCCAAGTACATCTAGAGTTTATCTCGACCTTCAAAGTTATGCAGGTTTAGAACTTGGTGTTGGTGATCGTATTGGTTCTAGTGGTCATCAGAGATTGCAGATATCAGTCATTACCTCTCAAGGTGTTGTCCTTAACAATTTCACAGAAGGCAATCGACTTTACAAAGTTGTCTCTGGTGGTCAGGTCAGTAATGTCTACGGCATTATCACTGGTGTTGATCTTGATAACAACTATGTTTACGTGAAGATGGTTGAGGGGTCACTTACTCTGGGTGATTTTGTTGGTGATTATGGCACCATCGGCGGCGACTTCCCAGTCGGTTATGCAACAATTAGTACGATTGTTACTAACGCTGGTGCTGCTTCTGGGCGTATCCAAAACATCCAGACAATTGGTGGTACTAAGAGACTTTATCTTGCTGATATTCGCGGCACATTCTCAGAAAAAGATGGCATCGTCGGACCTAATGGACATAAGTCTATTATCCTCGATCGCGATGTACTCAAGGGAAGAGTCAAGAGATTCTTCAGAGGATTTGATGGTACGACTACGAACTTCAAACTCAGTACTGGTAATGGCACTCAGTACCTTCCAGATCCTGCTGGACACCTTCTTATCTTCATCAATGGTATTCTGCAACCACCTGGTGCTACTAACGCATTCACCGCGTTCTCCGATCAAATTCAGTTCACAGAAGCACCTGAACCTGGAGCATCGTTCACAGGATTCTATGTTGGTAAACTGAGACAACTGGATGATATCTCGTTTGAGTTTGATTCCTTGCGTCAGTCATTCAACCTTAAGCGTAATGATGTGTTCTACTCACTTACGCTCACGGATGGCGTTCAGTCCACAACGATTCGACCTGAAAATAATATCATTGTCTCGCTCAATGGTGTTATTCAGGAACCTGGTGTTGGTTTTGAAGTTGTTGGTTCTAGAATCATCTTCTCAGAAATCCCTCGCGTAGGTTCTACATTCGTTGCATTCTCCTACGTTGGTTCTGAAGCAGACGTTGACGCTGCTGAAGTTGTTCCTTCTATCGAAGCGGGTGACCTTATCAGTATCCAGGGAGAGACCTCGGATAGAGAAGTTGCTATCATCGAATCTTCCAATTCGCTGATCACCTTCGATTATCTTGGATCAGTCTTTGGTAGAGATGCAGATGCAACAACCACGCTCACTTCTCAATTCATCGACTCGGTTAGAGTCACTGCTGGTGGATCTGGATTTACCTCCAAACCCGCGATTGTTGCATCGTCCATCACAGGATCTGGTGCAGAAATCGTACCACTGATCGGTGTTGCTGGTATTGAACTTTCTGCACCAGGTTCTGGATATCAAGTTTCTACTATCGATGTTGAGACTAGTGTCCCTGATGATTGGACTGCACCAAACCTTGCTGACTATGGCGAGGAATTGGTTGATCCAGAACTCTCATAAATAACTAAAAATAAACTGAGCAAGTAATGTCTAAGCAGGCTATTAACGTTGGTTCGACCGCCAACGACAACACAGGTTCAACCTTGCGTGCTGGCGGTCAGATTATTAATTCCAACTTCGATGAATTATACGCATCGATTGGTAATGGAAGTAGTACGCAATTATCAGTTTCTAGTCCTGCGTTGAATCAGGTTCTTAAGTTTACTGGTTCTCAATTTGAACCAGCAGACTTAGGCACTCTAACCTCGTCTTTAGATGTTAATGGCAATAGTATTATCAGTGCTGCTAATGGTGACATTACCATTAACCCAAATGGCACTGGTGATATCATTCTTAGTTATGGAACTGCCACTGCTACTTTTGATGGTGGCACAAACATACTAGATGTTAGTGGTGTTTTACAATATAAAAATGAATTCTCAACTATTGGTGCTGCTCCTGCAGCAGCAACATATCCTGGTTACTACTATACTGTTGATGGTGATGATAACCCCTATGTAAACATCAATATTACTGCTGGTGGTACTGGAGATGTTCGTGCAAAGTTGATCACTGAATACTCCAGTGTCAATCTATTGTCTGACATTGATACTACAACTACAGCACCTACTAATGGTCAGGTTCTGAAGTGGAGTACCTCTGGTGGTAAATGGTTGCCTGCAGATGATGACTCAGGTCTTTCTAGTGTTAATGTATTCCAAACTTTGAATGCTGACACTGGTTCTGTAACTGCTGACTCTCAGAGTGATAGTGTAACATTTACTGGTGGAACTGACATTACAACAACCATTTCTGGTGATGTAATTACGATTGCCTTTAGTGGAACTATCCCTACTACATTCGCTGCCCTTAGTGATAGTGACATGTCGGGTACTGCTCAGTTTGGGAATCCCACACAGGGCGATTCACTATTCTGGAATGGTTCTGATTGGATTGTTACTCGCAGTCCTATGGTCTGGTGGGAAGTAAATGCTAATGGAACTTCAGACTTTACTTTTAATGGTCCTGGATTCTCTTCGACAGCAAATGATCCAGACCTCTATGTTTATAGAGGATTTACTTATGCTTTTGACAATAGCATTCAGGGTGGTGCTCATCCATTCCGTATTCAAAGCACTCAGGGATTAGCAGGTAATCCTTATACTGCGGGTCAAAGTGGTAGTGGAACAAACGTTCTTTATTGGACTGTTCCTCTTGACGCTCCCAATACTTTATATTACCAGTGTACAATCCATGCAGCAATGCAAGGCTCTATTAACGTTGTAAGTTAACGATAAATGGCAAGAACAGTTCCTGGATCTGGTGCAGTAATCGAACCAATCTTTGATGAGATTTTCGGTGTTCGCGCAGTAAAAGTAAACAATGGTGGTAGTGGGTATGATCCTACTGATCCTCCAAGATTAACTGTTGACGGATGTGGAACTCCAGATACAGAAGCACTTCTTTATCCTATTATCGATGAAGACTCTGGAAAAATTATTCACGTTAGAGTTCTTGAAAGAGGTAGAGGGTATGACCCTCTGAGACTTCAGATTACACCTCAGCAAGAAACTCCTAACGTTATCAACTCTTTTGATATCAATAGAATTTGGCAGACACATCCTAATTCGCCAACTTCAGGTCTTTTTGGGATTACGAATGATAAGAGGAATGATCGCCTAACAATCGTTGCAGACAATCATCCCAAACCCACTTGGTCACTAGCAGAAGCAGCACCTGGCGGTGGTCCATTACTTGACAGAACTTTCAATCAGACATTCATTTACCGAGGCGGTAAAGATGTTCCTTTTGTAGGTTCTAGAGACTTTCAGAATGATAAGGTAGTTGGCATTCTTTCAAATGGTGGGTTGTTACACACACCAGATTGGGGTGGTGATGGCGGAGCAACCCCTGGATTTGCTATTGACACAGTTAAGTTTCCCTATGTAAAAAATAGTGATACTAACGATGTTATTGTAGAAAATAATATTGCATATTATGGTAGTAGTCACACCATCAATGAATTTTCTAATTCAAATGGTGTCTTCCAATGGGGAGATCTAGAGCAATTTACTTGGAATGTAAAAGTTGAGTTTGATAATATCATGCTCAATGTTAGTTTCTTGGATGAAACTATTGGATCTGTTGAGGTAGGTAGATCTGTTGATGAAATTGGTGGTAATGCCAACGGGATCATTTCAAAGATAGTTAGAGATAATAATGGATCTATCACAAGAATTTATTTAAGGCAGGTACAATCAACATTTGAATCCAATGATCAAGTTATTGGATCTAATGGATTTAATTTTAGAATTGATGGCGATCCTGTAGTATTCACTAATGGTGTATTCTATATTGATTTTGGACCAGAGGCAGATGAGTTTGGAGACTTTGCTCCTGGAGTCTATTACATGGCTCCTCAAAATATTAGGGTACAAAAGAATTATCTAATCAACTGGAATCAATCAGATTCTAGTAACTCTGCAGGTCCCCATGGACATCCCATGCAGTTTAGTACAACCCAAGATGGTGCATTGAATAATGGCACTCTATATTATTCAAGCACTGGTGCCTCAGCAGCACCCGCTGCTGATTATGAAAATATCTATCAAGCAATCTTCATTCAGAATGAGGATGAGGTTAATAGAATATATTATCATTGCCAGTTCCATCGTTACATGTCTGGTTATGAAGGCGATGAAGGGTATATGGTTCTCAGCACTGAAACTGAGGAAGAAGAGAGACCTGAAAATGATTATTATGTTAGAGATTTTTATCAGTCTGATGCAAACGATGCATCAACTATTGATTTAAGTAGGCATGTAGATGGACACTCTAAGATTATTGGTATGTCTTATGATGGATATCCAATTTATGGTCCTTGGGGTTACAATGCTAGTAATGCTGTAGCTAAAGAAGTATCTTCATTCCGTCTCAGAACAACTCTTGAGTTGCCTGGTGCTAGAGATGATGTAAGTGATGGGAGTACGACTACCTTTGCTGTTACTGTCTCTAATGGAGAATTTCTCTTCGATGGTTCTCGCCCGTCATTCCTATTGTTAGAGAGGGGTAATACATACGTATTCAATCAAGATGATTCTACAAATGATTCTGAACATTTGTTCTTTGCAACTCAAGAAGATGGTTGGCATGTAGGTGCTCCTCCTATTATTGGGGATACTACTTACCTTTATTCAGAATCTCATTTTGCAACTTATTACATAGATGGTGCCGAAGTAACATATTCTCAATACCTTAGTCAATTCACTCTTGCATCTCAGCGTGAGATGAGATTCTTAGTTCCTGTAGACGCACCACAAGATCTGTATGTGTTTGGTTACACAACTCCTGGTCTTGGTCTTAGGGTTGTTGTTGAAAATTATATTCTTGGTGACTTAGTACAAGACTATATTTACGATGGTTCAGTTGGTACACTAGATGCTCATAACGGCAAATTTGGCGTAACTCCAGAATATCCTAATGGAACATATGCATATTTTATGACCGAGGATGGCAGTGGAAATCCTGTATATCCATATGCAATTGGTCCAACTTTTTATGGCACTCCTTTGTTTGAGGGTGATCTAGTTCCTGCATTCAGTCAAATATTCCCAACCCAAGCAAAGGGTGATGTAATTTTGAATAACGATGGAACTGTCTCCTATGTCAGAATGACTCAAAAAGGAGATAACTATTTTGGGGATGCTAATGTCAAAATTTTAGGTGGGGAAGGATCTGGTGCTATTGGAAGTGCCGTCGTTCAAACAATCACAGGTCTATCACTGATACAAGCAGGGTCTGGTTATCAGACTCCACCAAATCTTATTTTCCAAGGTGGCGGCGGTGGCGGTGCATCAGGTGCTGCTGAGATTGACGCAACAGGTAAAGTTACTAGTATTAATATTTCAGATGCTGGTGAGTTTTATCAGGAATCTCCGTTTGTTTTGATTAGTGGAGGAGGTGGTACTGGTGCAAAAGCAATTGCTAATATCAATCAAGGTCAATTAAGTAGTATTGAAGTTACCGATCCTGGTAGAGGTTATACATCTTCTCCAAATATCATCTTTACTAAAATTGTAAATCTTAAGAGAAAAACTAGATCAAGACAGGCGTTCAATTCTGGTATTAGATATCTTACTGGTATTACTAAAAATGTTACTACTAGTGATACTGATATTTTTGTTTCTGATACCTCTGCTTTCCCTGGATCAGGTGAACTCTTACTAGGAACAGAAACCATTGCATATACTTCTAAAGCAAATGGTAAGTTCTCTGGATTAACCAGAGGAGTTAATTTTAACTACGATCAACGTATCATCTTAGATAGTGTTCAAGTAGACTCTGACGGAATTTCCACATACAACTTTAATGTCGGTGATAGAGTTATCCGTAGGGTTGAGAGCTCATCTAACAAAGTTGCTAAGGTTTATGATTGGAATTCTACTACCAAAGAACTTTTAGTTACCTTTGAAGTTGATGAACTAGCATTTATTGATGCTGGTCTCCCATCAACTGATGATAGTATCGTTCAGTTTGATGCTGGATTGTATAGCAGCACTACTGCGGCACAACTGCCTCACGTCATTCTTACTGCATCTGGAGAAGAAATTAAAACCCTCACTGAACCTTTATCTGCACTTGCCAATAGTAAGTTTGAGGATAACGATGAGAATGAAGATCCAAATAACCCTGGAACATTCTTGGGAGATGGTATTGCGGATCTAGTAAATACTTCCACCGAATACGAAAATCAAATCAATCTTGATGGTGGTATTGTTTTGGGCGAACCTGGTGAAGGTGGAAGAGACTCTAAATATGGTATTGAAGAAACTCAAGGTGGTCAGAACACTACCCTGTTCCAAGTTGGTGACAACATTAAAGATGGTTCTATTCCATTCAAATATGCAACTATCGTTACTGCAGGTGGATTAGCAGAGGGTGTTCCTCATGTTGGACTTCTGACGATTAAACTAGATGCTAATAATACTAATGGTCAGAACTTTAGTGTTAATGAAGTTATTACAGGACAAACTTCGGGTGTTCAAGGAACTGTCGTTTCTTGGGATCCCGTCAATTCAATTCTTGTGGTTCAGGATATATCACCATACAATACTGGCGATACAAACGTTGGTATCAATGGATTCTTGTATGAGTTCTCTGATAAAGGAACAATTGTAGATTTCTATATTCAAGACTCGGGAACTAACTATAGTGCCGTTCCAACAGTTGGCATTGAAAATATAGGAGATATTGAGGCAACTGCAACAGTAAATATGACAACTGCTGGAGATCAAGTTGAATCTCTCACTATTACCAATGGTGGATACGGAATTGTTCAGTCAGTTGATGGTACATACCAAACGCATCCAACGATTACATTTGCTAATAATGCATCAGATACCACTGGATCTGGTGCTACAGCATATGCAATTTTGGGTGGAGAGGATGTTCTTGGTACAGGTGGTGCGCGTTATAGAATCAAGAGTATTGACTATCAAACAATTGTTCGCTCACAACCTTCATAAATAAACAAGAGGACAATAATCCCTTAGGAAATGGCAGCTCTATTAACTGATCAATTTAGAATTTTTTCTGCGAAGAAATTCATCAAATCTCTGGAAGGTCCCGTTGCCACTCAAAGTGACGATGCGGCAGGAACTTCTAGGGATCGAGTATATTTGTTTATTGGAAGACCTCAAAGTTGGGACAATGAAAATTCACCACCACAGGCGGTAGATTCATTTTCTCAATTTTCGGATTCTTACGATGACATGATTTCTCTGAAGAGAGTCCTCGCTTCGGATACAATTCAGGTTGTTCGTCGTATTGACTGGGTTTCTCCTGAAGAAACTACTGGTGGTCTTGGTTTTACATACGATATGTATCGCCATGATTATTCCCCTTCAAAAACTGCTTCCTCTGGTGCTACCAAACTTTATGATTCGGATTTTTACGTTGTAAACTCTCAGTATCAAGTATACAAGTGCATTTACAACGGAACATCACCTTCGGATCCTAACGGAAAACCCTCTACTATTGAACCTACTGGTACTTCTACATCTATTATTACAACTGGAGATGGTTATCGCTGGAAGTATATGTATACTATCCCAGTTGCATCCGTTCTGAAATTCTTCTCTAATGATTACATGCCCGTTTTCACTAATGATGCGGTTAGAACAAACGCAGTTGCTGGTGAAATTGATACAGTTGTAATCAACTCTGCTGGTGCTGGTTACAATAACGGCACATATGATAACGTTGCTATCAATGGTGACGGAACTGGTGGTCGTGTTTCTATTGTTGTTGATGGTGGTAAAATCACTGCTGCAACAGTTACATCAGGTGGTACTGGTTATACCTTCGGTAAAATTAGTGTCAACGCTGTAACAGGTATTGGAACAGGAACTGCAGGTGAAGTTGATGTCGTCATTCCACCTCCAAGTGGACATGGTGCCGAATCCGTTGTTGAACTTGGTGCTTTCCGAGTTATGATCAACGCTAAACTTTCATATGATGAAGGTGCTGGAGATTTCCCGATCGATAACGACTATCGTCGTATTGGTCTAATCACCAACCCATTGAAGTTTGGTACTGAAGAATTGATTTCTGACCTTACAGTTTCTGCAGGCAAGGCAATCATCTTCTCTCCAACATTCCAAGGTAATTATGTTCCTGATGAAATTATTACACAAACTCGTGTCGTTGGTGGAACCAACGTTACTGCTCGTGGTCGTGTTATTTCTTGGAATCCCACAACTAAAGTTCTGAAGTATTATCAGAATTCTGTCGATGGTATTTTCCCAGAAGTTACTGGTACACAGAATGAGTTTGATGGATCAAACGTCATTAGTGGCGCAACGTCTGGTGCTGCTGGTCAACCCGATGTTGCTTTCCCCGAAGTTCCTAATTCGTCTTCTAGGACAATCAACAACACCGAATATGACTTGGGTATGAAATTTAATAATGGATATGCGAAACCTGAAATTAAGTCAAACAGCGGTCAGGTTGTTTATATAGATAATAGACGAGCAATCAGTCGTGCAAACGACCAGGTAGAAGACATCAAAATCGTAATCGAATTCTAATGGCACAAAATACCAATCTCAACGTTACACCTTACTACGACGATTTCGATAAGGATAAGAATTTTTATCGAGTATTGTTCCGTCCTGGATATCCTATTCAGGCGAGAGAACTTACTACGATGCAGACTATTCTGCAAAATCAAGTTGAGAACATGGGATCTCACCTCTTTAAAGAGGGTTCGATGGTTATCCCTGGTCAAGTTGGTTATGATTTAAATGTAGCAGCAATTTTACTTCAAGAGTCTTTCCTTGGCGCTAACGTTGAAGACTATAGGTCTCAACTTGAAGGAAAGATTATTGAAGGTCTTACTACTGGAGTTCGTGCTAAAGTTCTGTTTACTCTTTCGGGAGCAAACTCAACTAAAGGTTACATCACAATTTATGTCAAATATCTAACCTCTGGTGATGACCAAGAAACTGCTGATGAAGAAGCAGTAGAATCACAGATCACTTTCCAGAACAATGAGCAATTGATTACAGATACCGAAATTACTTTCGGTTCTACTTTGATTGAAATTGGTTCTCCTTTTGCTCAACTTCTTCCTACTGAAGCACTTCAGGTAGGTTCAGTTGCTTACGTACAAGAAGGTGTATATTATATTCGCGGTTTCTTTGTAGATGTACCATATCAGTATATTCTACTCGATCAGTATGGTTCTTCTCCTGAGTATAGAATTGGTCTCGAAATTTTAGAATCTATTGTTACTCCTGAAGATGACCTATCACTCAATGATAACGCTGCAGGCACATCTAATTATGCTGCTCCTGGTTCTCACCGATTCAGAATCACTACAAACTTAATCAAGAAACTTCTTGATGATGATGCTGATAAAGATTTTATTGAACTACTCCGTATTAATGGAGATACTATTGAAGAGATTCTTACGAGAAGTGCATACGATGAACTGGAAAAGACATTTGCACTTAGAACCTATGAAGAATCTGGTGACTATGTAGTTCAAGATTTTGACATTGCTGTTAGAGAGTGTCTTAGTGATGGTTTCAATAATGGTGTCTACGAAGCTGGAGAAACTACTGAAAGTGGTAACACTGCTGCAGAAAGTTTATATACAATTGAATTTAGTCCTGGTACGGCATACGTTAAGGGATATCGAGTATCTACCATTTCTTCCACATATGTAGACACTCTAAAACCTAGAACGTTCTTATCAAAAGAAAACTCAATCGTCTCTTGTCGTTTGGGTAACTATAATGATGTCAATAATACGTTTGGTCATCTGAATCTATCTGGAGATAGTCTCACTAATGCATATCAAACTATAGAATTGCGTGACACATATACTACAACTCCTGGAACTGCTGCTGGAAATAGAATTGGTTTTGCAAGAGCAGCAGGTTATCAGTTTGTAGATGCAACTGATGGTTCTTTTGCTACGCAAGCAGATAATTTATATCGAACATATATGTTTGATATTCAGATGTTCACTAGAATTCAGTTATCAACTAGTCAAAGTGTTGTTGCTGGTTCTCAAATTGTTGGTAAAACTTCTGGAACCAAAGGTTATATTGTTGATGCAATTTCATCAGCAAACCATATGGATGTTTATGAAATTGAAGGATCATTCCAACAGGGTGAAATGCTAACTGTTGATGGTCTTGATCTTGATACTATTGAGATTGTATATCCTTATAAACTATCCGATGCAAGGCAGATACTTGCTAGAGATGAAGGCAGTGCTGTTATTGAATTTACTGCAGATTTTGGACTCAAGGATGAGCAAACTATTCAAGGTACTACCTTTACATATGATGCAACTGGTTCTGCTGAAAAAATTACGGGTCTAAATTCTAATTTTGCCAGAGACCTTAGGGCAGGCGATAGAATCTTCTTTAGTGCTGATAAATTTGTTGATGTTGATAAAGTTGATCCTAGTAATCTAACATCAGGTAATCCTAGTACAATCTTTGATTTTGGTGAGCAAACAGTTGATGTAACACCTGGTGCAGGTAGTGCGGCACCTGATGCAGGAACATATAATGGTTTGATTAGAAAGAGAGCAAAACTAGAGGCAATTGAGGAGGGAGATCTTCTGACTCCTATGCCCAAACCATATGTTGCTAGTATTTCTGACGAATCTTGTGTTGTAAGAAGAACGTTTGATGCTAAGAGTGTTCAAGCGGGTGCTAGTGATTCTGTCTCCGAGACTCTTCCTGATAACCAGCAGTTCGAGAGTATCAGTAATGAAAATGTAACTTGTACAGTTCTTGCTGGAACTAATGGAACTTATCCTGTAGGTAGTAATGTTCCCATTTTGACAGGCATTTCTAATGCCGCTAATATTGGATACACTACTCTAAATGCTGAACAGAGTACAATTACAATTGCCAACCTGGCAAATATTACCAGTGTTAAGATTACTGCTTCTCTCTCTAAAAATGTTACCGAGAAGAAGACTAAGACACTTCAACAAATGTGGTGCCATAAAGTAGTCAGAACTATCGAGAATAGAGATAAGCAACTCTATGGTCTTGCATATTCAAATATCTTTGGTACTAGAATTGAAGATGATGAGATCTCTCTTGGTGTAGTTGATGGATTTAAGATTCATGAAATCTACGAATCTGATGATGCAAATGATCCTGTAGTTCCTTCTGTTACTCTGGTTGAACCTGTCTTCTTTGCAACTGGTAGTATTGTAACTGGTTCTACTTCTGGTGCAACGGGTAGAGTTATTGATTTCAATTCTACCAATTTAAAACTAAGTATGGTCATCTTGAGTGGCATATTCCAAATTGGCGAAACTTTAACTGGTTTTGATAGTAACAACACAGCAATTAGTGCTATTGTTGATGACTCGGCAACATCTGTTATTACTGGTTCTAAACCAATCACAGATCGTTATGACATGTATAATGGTCAAACGAATTATATGTATAGAACAGCAACACTCAAAAGAAGAAAGGGAGTTGTTAAACCAATCAGAAAAGTGATGGTAGTCATGGACTACTTCACCCATGGTGCTGGTGGTGATTATTTTGCTGGTGGATCATATCAGAACATTGATTATTCAGACGTTCCATTCTATGAAGGTCTATACCTTTCAGATTATCTTGATTTCCGTCCTGGTATTCCCAATCTTTACAATTATGGTTCAGGTACACTTTTAGATCCTGCATTTATTACATGTTCTAGTCTAGACTTTAAGTCCAGAGTATTCCCAACATCAGGTTCTCCTTCTGCAACTCTTCTTGATATTCCTGAGGATAACTCTAACTTTAGATGTGATTTCTCCTGGTATATTGGTAGAATCGATAAGATCTTTATTGATCAAGATGGTGAATTTGAAGTCGTTAAAGGTCTTCCATCAGAAAATCCTGAGGAACCTGATGATCTAGAAACAGGTATGCTTCTGGCAACCCTGACATATGCACCTTATGGTTTCGATCCAGATGAAGATGTTGAGATTCAAGCATCTGATAATAAGCGTTTTACCATGCGTGATATTGGTGCGCTAGAGAAGAGACTCGATCAGGTTGAATATTACACTTCATTGAATATGTTGGAGTCTGATACTATTAGCACAGAAGTTTTGGATGCTGATGGTAAGAGTAGACTGAAAAATGGTTTCATCGTTGATGACTTTACAGATCATTCTAAGTCTGATACTGACAATGAAGATTATAATGCTGCATTGGATTTTGAAGACGGCATTGCTCGTGCCTCACACTATACAACCAACTTCCCACTTGAGATTAATGATACTTTAAGTAGTAATGTTGACTATCAAGCAGAAGGTGATGATGATGATGTAAGACCTCTGGTAACTTTGCCATATGAAGAGGTAGTCATTGTCGATCAACCTTATGCATCTCGTGTTGAAAATGTTAATCCATTCAACGTCTTTGCGTTTATTGGTAACATTGTTTGTCTCCCTGCTTCTGATGACTGGGTATCCACTAGACGATTGCCTACAAGAGTTACCAGAATTGAAGGTAACTTCTTAGCAACTCGTAGGAGACTTCGCACAAATGCAAGAGGTTTTGCTCCTATTCAGTGGGGTTCTTGGAGAACTACATGGAGAGGAAGAAGAAATATTCGTAGAAGAAGATGGAACTCTGGTCAGCGTTCTGCTTGGGGTAGAGGACGTGCAACTCTAGAGAGGAGAACAGTAAGAGTAACCCGTCGTCAAGTTAGACGAGGTGTTAGAACTAGGGTTGTACCTAGAATTACACGTCGTAATATGGGTGATAGTGTTGTCTCACAAACGGCAATCTTCTGGATGAGGTCTAGAAATATTAGAATCACTGCAACTAGGATGAAACCTAGAACTAGATTCTATTGTTACTTCGGTAAGCACAATATTACAAAATACGTAACACCTAAAATTATTGAGGTTATTAAGAACCCAGCAACAGATAATAGAACTAATTCCACACCATTCCAACCTGGTGAGACAATTAGAGGTAGTAGGAGTAAGTGTCGCTTTAAGTGTCTTCGCCCTGATAACTGGTACAGATCAACTACTGGTGTTGCTTACAACCCATACGATGATGAACCACTGCCTTCATCATATTCTGCTAATACTAATGTTATCAACCATAACGTTGCTGCTCTTGCTTTCCGTGGAAGAAAAAATGGTCGTTATCGTGGAAACATGCAGGTCGGAGAAGTTCTGATTGGTATGACTTCAGGCGCACGCGCAGTTGTGCAACGTCGTAGACATATTACTGACAGATATGGTAAGTATAGAGGCAACTTCTTTATTCCACCACCACGTAGAGATAACAATCCACGTTGGAGAACTGGAACACATACTCTCCGTATGACAAGTGAACCTAAGGACTCTAGAATTCCAGGTGCAGTTGCATCAGCGGGTGAAGTTGAATTTACTGCATCTGGTACTCTGCGTAGAATTCGTAGAAATGTCGTTGCAGTTAGAAATGCTGCCATTGTTAGAGATACAGTTACTCAACGTAGAACAGTTCGTTCTACAAGAACATCAACCAGACAAGTTGGTTGGTGGGATCCCCTGGCACAATCCTTTATTATTGGTACAAAGGGTGGAATGTTCTTAACTAGTGTTGATGTTTACTTCCGTAGTAAAGATGCGAGAGTTCCTATCAATATGCAAATTAGAACCATGGAGAATGGTTATCCAACCACAACCATCCTACCTTTTGCTGATATTACAGTTGAACCTGATGATGTAAACATCTCAGAAACTGGTGCGGTTGCTACTAGATTTACCTTCTCGGCACCAATCTTTATTCCTCAGTCTATTGAACATTGTTTTGCTTTGTTCTCAGACTCTAATGAATATCAAGTTTGGATCTCTAGAATGGGTGAAACAACAATTGAAGGGGATCGAACAATCTCCGAACAACCTTATGCTGGTGTTCTCTTTAAATCTCAGAACGCATCTACTTGGACTGCTGACCAGTATGAAGATCTTAAGTTCCAAATTTATAGAGCGAAGTTTACACCAGGAGTAGCTGGTAGACTTGTCTTGAATAATTCAGATCTTGATGTTGGTAATGAAGGTATTGATGATCTTGATATTGATGCTATCGAAACTCTAAATCCACTATTGTCTCTGAATTTGAATTCAGGAACACTACCTTATACTATTGGTGCTAGAATTTATCAGAAGACATCTTTGGCAGAGGGTACGATTGCTTCAGTCACAACTACTTCAGGTAGTGTAATTCTAAATGTTAGGGATGTTACTGGTACATTCCAGCAAGGTGAAGATACTGGTAGTGATGTTACTTATCGTTTGGTTTCTTCTAAAACTACTGCAGCTATCACAACTACTGGTAGTGGATCATTTACTGGTCCTGTTGGTTCTACTGATGGTGAAGTTGTAACAGGTGCTACATCTGGTGCCACTGCTGAAGTAGTTAGTTATGATTCAGGAACTGGTGTTTTGAATGTTAGATATGCATCCAAACCATTCACTGCTGGTGAGAATATTACTGGTGCAACTTCAGGAACTACTAGAGCGCATAATACTGGCGTAGCAATTACTTACGCTGGTGATGCTGTTGAATCTTCTGCAATCTCAGATTCGTTTATTGATGCTACAATCAATTTTGCTAGCACTCAAAAACGTGTCAGAGTATATCAATCTAATCATGGTATGCATGACCCCGACAATAATGTCATTATTGAAGGTGCAATCTCAGAGATTGCTGACACTACATTGACTGCTGCAGTTGATGCAACAGGTTTGTCTTTGTCAGTAAATGATGCAACAGCATTCCATAAGATCGTCAATGGTCTTTCAATTGGTACTGATAATCCAGGATACTTGAAGATTGAAGATGAAATTATGGAGTATGAGTCAATTAGTTCTGATGGTAAAACTATTACCCTTAAGTCTAGTGGTCGTGGAACTTCTGGTACTACTGGAGTAAGTCATGCTAGTGAATCGGTAGTAGAATGCTACAACTTAGATGGTGTACCTTTGACTCTTATCAATAAAACTCATACATCTATTGTTAATCCAACTCTAGATACATATGAACTTGAAACGGGCAAGATTGCTTCTCAAGGTATTCTTGGTGGTGGAGAAGAAATTTTTGCTACTAAGAACATCATGTATAGCATCATCGCACCTTCTATTACTACGATGATTCTGCCTAAGACGAGTATCAGTGCTCGTGCAAATATGATTTCTGGCACATCTATCAATGATGGAACTTCTATGCTTCAGAATTCTTTCGTTAATACTGGTGAGTTCTTTGATCTTGATCTATCAGAGGACAACTACTTCGATACTCCTATGCTAATCGCTTCGGAAATTAACGAACAGAATGAACTGGCGGGTGCTAAGTCGTTTAGAATGGATATTACCATGGAAACGACAGTAGATAATCTATCTCCTATCATTGATACTGATAGATTCTCTATCATTACAACTGGTAATAGAATTAACTCTCCGTCTAATCCTGATAATGCTAGACTTGCTAAGGGCGATCCTCATGAAGCAGTCTATATTTCTAAGATTGCAGAACTGACTAATCCATCTGGTGCCATCAAGTTATTGTTTACGGCAAACCGACCGATAGACACTGAAATTAAGGTACTATATAGAGTGCTTCCTGATGATTCTAACGATTCAATCGAAACCTTTGGATTTGAATATTTCCCAGAACCTGCTGATGGTACTCCTGAAGCAACTGATATTGAAACATTCAGAGATTATGAGTATGAGGTTGATGGAATTAAGTTCAAGCAGTATCAAATTAAGATTCTGTTTGTTTCTGCAAACCAGGCATATTCACCAGTAATCCAAGATCTACGTGCTATCGCTCTTGCTGCATAATGAGTAAATTACATATTGAAGGACATGATCAATGGAGAATGGACGAAGAGTCTGGCTCCATTGAACTTGTCAGCAAAACTGAATATGAAAAGTACATGCTTAGGATTGAATCTGAAAAAAGAAAGAAGGAGCAAGAAAAGACTTTACAAAACGATGTTGATGTGCTAAAGTCTGAGATGAGTGATATCAAGTCACTTTTACTAACGTTAGTTCAAAATCAAAAAGGTTAAATTATGACGATTGAAAAAGTTTCTCAACCTGATATGTTGGTGCAATTCCAAGAAAAATTGAAGACGATTCAAGTAGAAACCCAACAACTTGCTGCTAAAATTCGTGAGAATGAAACGACAGCATTGAAACTTCAAGGTGCTATCGAGACACTTCAATATTACAATCCTGAAGAAACTATGTCGGATACTCCCGAAGAAGTGGAAGAAGAAACCGCAGAATAAGACTTGGGGGCAACTGCCCCCTTTTTAATGACATAAATAACTTGGAAGCATAATCTTATAGAGTTGTCGTAAAAAATGGCAAATAGAATTCAACTAAGAAGAGGTGGCGCTCAGGAATGGGTCAACTCCAACCCTACTCTGGCACAAGGTGAACTTGGAGTCGAACTCGACACGGGTCGGTTCAAAATTGGAGATGGTGTTAGCGCGTGGAATAGTTTACGATATTCTCGACCTGTTGAAGCAACTACCGCAACTGCAAATACTCTTGTACAAAGAGATGCAGATGGTAATTTTTCTGCAGGTACAATCACCGCAACTCTGATCGGTAATGCTTCCACCTCACAAAGATTATCTACAACTCGACAGATTCAGTTAACGACTGATGTTACTGCTGCAGGAACTTTTGATGGTTCAACTAACCTCAACTTAGTAGCAGAATTAGCACGTCTTTCATCTCTTCCTCACTACAATGCAGGTGATGCTTCTGTAACTGCAACCTATACAAAGGTCACAGTTGACCAAAAAGGTAGGATTATAAATGCTTCAAACCCCTCATCTATTGCAGATTACAATCTCGATGGTACTGTAGAAGGTTCTTCTGCTCAACCATATGACCTTGATCTGGTTGCTGTTGCTGGTCTTAATTCAACTGGTTTTATCAGTAGAGCAAGTGCTGGTAATATGGTTACCAGAAGTATTCTTGGTACTGCTACTACAATTCAGATTGATAACGGATCTGGTGTTGCTGGCGATCCAACAATCAATCTTATTCCAACGTTGGTTGTTCCTGGTGATTACAATACAGAATCTCTCACATCAGTTGATGCTCTTGGATCTAGCAACGAACCATTTGGCACAGAAACTGTTAACGCATCAAAATATACAGTTGATCAATATGGTAGACTGACAAGTTCAACAAACGTACCTATTGCTACTGCTACCGAGGGTAGTAAGTATGCGGCATATGCAGCAGGTACAACGTATGTTAGATATAATATTATTGAAGATAGTAGTAAAGTATATCAAGCAATCACAGGAATCGCTGCTGGTGGTGGTGCTCCAACTCATACTGATGCTACAGATGCTGGTGGATGGAGATATCTCGGTGCTGCATTAGTAGAGCAGAAAGGACTTGCATCTTTCGCACAAGAAGATTTCGATGTTGACAGCAACGGACATGTAACTATTGCTGCTGTTGGCGTTGATAATACACAACTACAGAATAATAGAGTTTCTTTTGCTGATGGAAATACAAAAGAAGATTTTGAACTTGATCAAGAACTTACTGCAACCACTGGATACAGAGGATTCAATTATCTTAACTATCTCAAAGTTAATGATACAAGCGGTAATTTACTTGTTGGCGCTAATAATACGGGGGACGGCGGAGCTGGCGAACTTGATGTTAACGTACGGTCGTATTTCTCTGACCCTGACATTAATCTTGACGGCGATGTTAATCAGACACTGGATAAAACTGGGGATGGTAACCTTACCCTCCAGTTAACTCAGGATACTGCCACAAATAGAAACTTTAATATTCTGACAACCAATGCTGGTTCTGGATCTAGCAACATTATTATTACTGCCGAAGATACCGTACAGATTAGTGCGTCAGAAGCAGCGGGTAAAGTTCATGTAGAAGATTATAGATTCCAGGCAAACTACCTTGGCACTACTGATGCAACTATGCATCTTGATCCAGGTGATGATCGTGCAATCACTGGTCTTGTTCGTATTCATGGCAATCTTCAGATTGATGGTACTACAACTACAGTCAACTCTACACAACTGACTGTAGATGATGTCACCATTCTGCTTGGTGGTGATACTGTACCTACAACTGATGACAACTTAGATCGTGGTATTGAATTTAACTATTATGATAGTGAAGCACGCTTAGGTTTCTTTGGTTGGGATACTGATTATGCTGATCTGGGTGCCCATGCTGGCGGTTTCCGCTTCCTTCATGCTGCTACAAATACTAATGAAGTCTTTAGTGGCACTGACTCTGGTATCATTGCAGGTAATCTAAAACTTACAACTGGTACTGCATCTACAACTAATACAACTGGTGATTTGGTTGTTGCTGGTGGTGTTGGAATCACTGGTGCGGTTAATATTGGTGGTCTATTAGATGTAGATAGCACTCTTCGCGTTCATAGCACATCTCGTTTCGACGATACGATGGTGCTCCATGGTGCTTCTAAGTCATTACAATTCCAGAATGGTTCTGGCACAGTTAAGTCAGAGATTCATACAACCTCAGGTAATGCTGAGTTTGGTGGTATCTTAACAGTTACTGCTGCTTGCGATTTCAATAGCACATTGAATGTTGCTAGTTCTGTCCACTTTGAAGCAACTGATGAACCCACCTTTGCATTGAATAGTGAAACTGGTGTTTGGGAAATTCAATCTGCTGACTATGGATCATTCCGATTTGATGGTGGTGGATATATTGCTGGCGACTTTATGTTTGACAGCGACGTTGTTATCAACGGCACTATTCTACAGAAAGAATCTGCTGCAGAAGACTTCAACGAGCAAAACTTCCTGAGAGTTCGTCGTAAGTTTGAATCTGGATCCGTCCAGGTTCTAACCCCTAGTTATGCTTCACATACTACCTCAAACGCTAGAATCTTTGGTGGTGCTGGTATCGGCACTAGTCTCCACATTGGTGGCACATCTGCCAGCGAAGGTCTGTTTATTGGTAAGAAAGTCAATTCCGATACAGTCAAGTTCTCTGTCCTAGGTGCATCTGGTAACACTGATATTGAAGGCACTCTCAATGTTGAGGGTGAAGTTACTATTCAAGATAGTGTAATTATCAATGCTGCTACTGAAGACTTTAAGATTCAAAATGGTTCTGCCGTCGATAAGTTTACAGTTGATACTGATACTGGTAACACCTTAATTGAAGGAACTTTAAATGTTAATGGTGTAGTTGATGTTGATGCAGACTTTGCTGTTAGAAACGGCACAACTGATAAGTTCTTTGTTACTGCTGCCTCAGGTAATACAAATATTGAAGGCACCCTAACTGCTGATGGTCACACTGAGTTAAATTCAACTCTTAATGTTGATGACAATGTTACATTCGGTGCTCAACTAACAGTTACTGGCACAACCGAGTTTAATAACACCGTTGATGTTGATGCCAACTTTGCTGTTAGAAGTGGTAGTACGGATAAGATGACCGTTGCCTCTTCTTCAGGTAACATTGCAACTGATGGTACATTGGTTGTCCAAGGTCAGACAACTATCAATGACTCTCTGATTGTTGATGCTGCTAACGAAGTCTTCTCCATCAGAAATGGTTCTGCGGTTGAGAAGTTTGGTGTTGATGCTGACAACGGAAATACTGACATTAAAGGTACTCTAAATGTTGAGGGTGCTACAGAGATCGATGACACACTGAGCGTGACTAATGTTGCTACTTTCAGTGATGCTACCGATCAAACTCTTACTGGATCATATGGTGCTGATGGTGCGATTCGTCTCACTGGTGGTATTGGTATCGCTAAGAACCTGGCAGTTGGCACTAATGCAAGAATCTATGGTACTACCGAACTTACAGGTGCCCTAGACCTTAATAATAATGCTGACATTTCAGGAACACTCCAACAAGGTGGTGTTGCCACATTCCTTTCTAACATTAATATTTTAGCAGGTAGTGGTGGTGCTAATAAGTTCCAGGTAGTTTCTGCAACTGGCAATACTGATATTCGTGGCACTCTAGACATCGGTGGTGATGTAACTGCTGAGTCTGACGTTACTATTACTGGAAATCTGACCGTCAATGGAACAACCACTACTGTTAACTCTACGACAACAACTCTCGACGACCCTATTATTACTCTGGGTGGTGACACAGCACCATCGTCTAACGACGCTAAAGATCGTGGTGTTGAATTCCGTTATTACGACGGCTCTGCGAAAATTGGTTTCTTCGGATACGACAGATCCACCAGCGAATTCGCATTCCTAACAAGTGCAACTAACTCATCAGAAGTTGTTTCTGGAACTGATAGTGCTCTTCGTGCTGGTAGTCTGAATCTTACTGGTGCTGGAACATCTCTTGATGTTGATGCAAATGCCAACATTGATGGCACCTTAGTAGTTGATGGTCAAATTACTTCTAATGTTGCTACAGGATCTGCACCTTTTGTAGTTGCTTCTACAACTAAGGTCTCAAATCTGAATGCAGACTTGCTCGATGGTCTGACAACTGCAGTTGCTGCTACTGCAAATACAGTTGTAATTCGCGATGCATCTGGTGACTTTGCTGCTAACGTTATCACGATGGCAACAGCAACAATCTCTGGAGCAGCGACAATTGGTACAACTCTGGGTGTTACAGGCGCAACAACTCTAAGTTCTACCCTTGCAGTTACTAGTGCCACAACGCTCAGTAGCACGCTAGGAGTGACTAGTAACACTACAATTGGTGGAACACTAGGTGTAACTGGTATTAGCACCCTCACAGGTCTTCTAAACGCCAATGGTGGCATTGCAGTTGATACTAATACATTCACAGTTAATGGAACAACGGGTGCTGTTGCAACTGCTAGCACTTTGAGTGTTGGTGGCACATCTACATTCACTGGTTTGATTACAGCAAATGGTGGAGTTACTGGTAACGTCACTGGTAACTTGACGGGTAATGTAACTGGTAATTTGGTTGCTGCTTCTACCGAAACTAAAGAACTGATTCCAGATACTGATAGTACACACGATCTTGGTGTTACTGGTGCAAGATGGGCAAATCTTTTTGCTGATGCTGCTACGATTACCAACAACGCTTCTGTTGGTGGAAACCTTGCGGTAACTGGTACTCTGGGTGTTACTGCTGCTACAACTTTATCCAGCACTCTCGCAGTATCTAGTACTTCCACATTCACTGGTGAAATTACAGCAAATGGTGGTGTTGCAGGAGACCTTACTGGTGATGTAACAGGTAATGTCACGGGTAATGTAACAGGTAACGTTACGGGTAATGTTGATGGTATCGTTGGTGGTACTACTCCAGCGGCAGTAACTGGTACTACGATTACAGCGAACACTGGATTCAGTGGAAACGTAACTGGCAATGTTACTGGAAACGTAACTGGTAACCTGGTTGCAAACTCAACTGCTCTGAACATTCTGCCTGCTGCAGATAGTTCACATACACTGGGTAGTGCATTGGTCAGATGGAGTAATGTTTATTCTGATAATGCAGATGTTTCTGGTAACTCTGGGGTTGGAGGTAATCTAACCGTCACTACTAATGCTTCGGTTGGTGGTACTTTTGCTGTTACAAATACCTCTACATTTACTGGTGCTCTCACCGCAAATGGAGGAGTTACAGGTGATCTTACAGGTGATGTAACTGGAGATGTAACTGGTGGTCTTACAGGTAACGTTACAGGCAATGTTACTGGTAATGTCACTGGCAATCTTGATGGTATTGTTGGTGGCACTACACCAGCAGCAGTAACTGGTACTACAATTACTGCAAATACTGGATTCTCTGGTGATCTTACAGGTGATGTAACTGGAGACGTGACTGGCGATGTCACTGGTGCTCTTACGGGCAATGTGACAGGTAATGTTACTGGTAATCTGACTGGAAATGTAACGGGTAACGTTACAGGTAATCTAGATGGTATTATCGGTGGCACTACACCAGCAGCAATCACAGGTACTACAATTACCGCGAACACTGGATTTACTGGTAATGTCACTGGTAACTTGACTGGTAACGTAACTGGTAATGCTACTTCAGTCAGCAGTTCAAGTTCTGGGTCTGCTGTAGAAGTCTTTGTTGCAACAGTATTCAATCAGTCTGGTACTAACGCGATTACTACCAACCCTGGATTTAAGTTTGACAGAGCAACCGCTAAAATTCTGGGAAATCTCTCAGGTGATGTTACAGGTGATCTGACGGGTGATGTTACTGGTAATGTTACTGGTGATCTTACAGGTGATGTCACTGGTAATGTAGATGGTAATGTTTCTGGTGAAGTTACATTAGAGGGTGCTGCACCCGCCAGTGCAACAGCAACTGGCACCGCAGGTGATATTCGTTACGATGCCGACTATATTTACATCTGTGTTGCTACCGACACCTGGAAGAGAGCAGCAATTTCTACCTGGAGTTAATTAACCAATGTCCGCTACTAGACCCGCTACTAAAACAGAGTTAAAAAATTATGCTCTTCGTAGATTAGGTTTTCCTGCCATCGACATCAACGTGTGCGATGAGCAACTGGATGACCTAGTTGAAGAGGCGATTGATTACTATCAAGAGTTTCATTACAATGGAAGTTACAAAGCATTCATTAAAATTGAAGTGACTGAGGCAATTAAAACTGCTGCTCAGAATGCTGCACAAATGGGATCAACTGCTTGGTATGAGGGGCAAGAGTTTGTTTCTCTTCCTCCTGGTGTACTAGCTGTCAATCATGTTTATAGTCAGATCGGTGCTTCTAGTGTAACTCCTGGTAATATGTTTAATATTAAATACCAGATTTTCTTGAATGATATCTATGGAATGACCCATGGACAAATTCTACATTATTTTATGACATCTCAGTATCTTGAGACACTTGATTGGGTTACAAATTCCTCAATGAATCGTAGAGTTCGTTTCAATGAACACCAAGGTAGACTTTATCTAGATTTTGATTGGAAAGAATTGCAGGCAGGGGACTTCCTTATGGTTGAAACCCAAATGCGTCAAGACCCTGATACTTATACTGGGATGTATAATGATTCCTGGTTGAAAGATTACGTAGAAGCATTGTTCCAGCAGCAATGGGGTCGCAATCTTAGTAAGTATGATGGCATTCAAATGCTTGGTGGTGTGACTCTTAATGGTCGTCAGATTCTTGAAGATGCTAGTCAGTTTAAGAAGGACCAAGAAGAATCACTTCGCTCCATGTACGAACTACCTCCAATGGATTTAATCGGTTGATATGACTTATAGAAACGATCCCGCAGAAAATTGCATTCAGTCAGACTATACAAGTAGTTGCCGACTGAATCTAAATGGTTCTTCCCAAGAACAGATGTTCATGGGTAATCTGATCATTGAGAGTATTGAACTCTATGGTCAGGATATCTATTATCTACCTAGAACTTATGTAAATAGAGATACAATTTTAGGTGAAGTAGAAAACAGCAACTTTACACAGGCACTTGCCATTAGGGCGTATGTCAATAATGTAGATGGATGGGAAGGTCAGGGTGAACTTCTGAGTAAGTTTGGTGTCAGGATCGAAGACAAGACTACGTTTATCTTTTCTCGTGCAAAATTTACAGAGAAAGTGGATGATAATGCAGTATTAAATGTGGAGGGTCGTCCTAATGAGGGTGATCTTATTTGGTTTCCAACAACAAAACATTTGTTTGAAATTCAATTTGTTGAAGCAGAAAGACCATTCTATCAATTAGGTAAAGGTTATGTCTGGGAATGTCAATGTGAACTCTTCGTTTATGCAGACGAAGACCTCGATACTGGTGTTGCAGAAATCGACGCTATCGAAACTGCCTTCGCCAATTCTATCAAATTGGTTATGGATGCTGGCGGCTCTGGCGACTTTACAGTTGGTGAAGAGATCGTTGGCGACCTTTATCGTGCCGCAGCAACTGCAACGATTGATTCAGGGGCAGTAGACGCAATCACAATTACAGATGGTGGGGAGTATTATAAATCTGCTTTACCACCAACAATCACAATCACAGGAGGTGGTGGAAGTGGTGCTACAGCGACTGCTACGATTTCTAGTTCTGGTATTGTCACTGGTGCTACTATCACATCTGGCGGCACAGGCTATACTAGTGTTCCTATTGTCACAATTGATTACTCACCCAAAGACTCTAGAGCAGAAGTCAAGTCCTGGAATAGTTCTGCAAGAGAACTCCAAGTCATTAATAGGACAGGAACCTTCAATACTTCAGAAACAATTAAGGGATTGACATCAGGTGCTCTCTGGAGTCCCGAATCTTATAACACTCTAAATAATACTAATACCGCTGATAGCATTGACCAGAACTATAGTTTTGAAACTGCTGACGACGATATCTTAGATTTCACTGAAGGGAATCCTTTCGGTTCTGTTGGGTCCACTACTGATACTACAATCTGATGTTAGGCACATATTCATATCACGAGATTTTTAGAAAGACTATCGTAGCGTTTGGTACGATGTTCAATAATATTGAACTCCAGCGTAGCGATGGTGTGATGAAAGTGCCCCTTGCGTATGGACCAAAACAAAAGTTTTTAGCACGTTTGGATGCAACTCCAGATCCTACAAACAAAAGAGTGCAGATCACTCTTCCTAGAATCTCATTTGAGATTAATGGCATTCAATATGATCCTGCTAGGAAAGTATCACCTACTCAAAAAATTAAGTATGCAAAAGATACGGATGAAAACAAAAACGTTTTCATGCCAGTCCCATACAATCTTTCTTTTGAATTGGCAATCATGTCCAAGAATCAAGAAGATGGATTGCAGATTCTAGAACAAATTTTACCAGTATTTCAACCTCACTATAATCTGTCAGTGAAGGTTCTTCCTGAAGTAAATGAAGTAAAGGATGTTCCTGTAGTATTGACTAATGTAGATTATGACGATCAGTATGAGGGTGATTTTCAAACTCGTAGAGCAGTAATTTATACTCTTCAATTTACTTGTAAGACATACCTTTATGGTCCTGTTACCGATGCGAAGACCATCAAAAAGGTCATTACCGATTACTATACAGATACCAATACTTCTACTGCACCTAGAGAAGTACGTTATACTATTCAACCAGATCCTGTCTCAGCAGATGCTGATGATGACTTTGGATTCGGTGTTGTCGATGAAGACTTTACTGATAATAAGAAACGTAATCCTGTTAGTGGTGCTGATGAGGCAATTTAACTATGGCAAATCCCTTTGAAGGTCTTAATGATGCATTTGGAGCCGAACCTTCGGATCTCCAAAAGCATATCGAACAAGTAAAACCTACTTTAAAAAAGACAGATACTCCTGATGTGAAGCAGGATTATGAGTATTCTCGTGCTCAACTTCATAACCTAGTAATGAAAGGTCAGGAAGCAGTAGATGGAATACTTGATGTGGCACGAGCGTCAGATCATCCTCGTGCTTATGAAGTTGCAGGTCAACTTATTAAACATGTAGCAGATACTGCTGACAAACTCATTGACTTACAAAAGAAAATGAAGGATTTAGATGCAGAAGATAAAAAGTCGAGCCCGTCTACTGTTAATAACACGATGTTTATTGGCAGTACTGCGGACTTACAGAAGATGTTAAAGAAGCAAAAGGAGATAAATAATACGGACACGAACTAACACGACATGACAGTATTAAATGTTTTAAGCACCAATGCAGTTGCTGCTGATGCTACCGAGTATCAAGTTGTACAGACTGGATATTATCGCGTAGTTGCGACTGCAGGCGATGCAACAGTTTCATTCAATGGTGGTCCTGCAATCACCTTGATTCAAGATCAGGCACTTTTGCTCAAGGGTGGCAAACCTGGTCAAGCAAGAATTGTAAAAGGCGTAGATGATTCGACTGCAGATTATCAACTTGGTACAAACCTTGGTGAAGTTAGCAACACACATCCATTCTCAGTAGATGACTTCATTGCTGTAGAAGATGCTAGTACATCTCCTGCAATCAATGCTGCTTTCTTATCAGCAGGAACAGCAGGTAAGAAAGTTACTGCAGTAACTCCTAATTCTATTAGCACTGATATTGATTCCTCTGCTGCATCTGCTGATTACACCTATGCTTACAGCGGATCTCAAGCAGTCGTTAAACGTTGTGTAAGTATTGCTGCTACTGGTCAGGCAATTGTTGTTGAAGAAGTACAAGTTGTAGGCGGTTGATATGTCACAAGGTTTTGCATCAGATGTTCCACCTGCCCTTAATGGCACCGCTAAGAAATACATTAGGGGTATGATGAAGGGCAAGAAAAGGTGGAGTAAACTCTATGGAAATCGTTCCAAAGAGGTGATGCATAAAACTGC
>Ga0181401_1000078_pt1 | contig 34266 bp, 25 predicted proteins | sample 24SPOviralmetaG_FD_130130 | JGI IMG/M metagenome (GOLD analysis project Ga0181401, IMG submission 130130) | Marine viral communities from the oligotrophic San Pedro Time Series (SPOT) site, San Pedro Channel, CA, USA - 24 SPOT_SRF_2011-07-20 | ecosystem: Environmental > Aquatic > Marine > Strait...
AGTGGTGATGATGTTGAGTTTTTCTGTAATGGTTCACATATGTATATGGACCTTAATAGCGGAATCGGTAACTTCTACATCAGAGATGGTTCGACAACACGATATACGTTTAACGACAACGGTAGTTTCACTGCAACTGGAAACGTTACTGCATACTCTGACATTAAATTAAAAGAGAACATTGAACCTATTGCAAACCCTCTTGATAAAGTCAATCAGATCAATGGCGTAACATTTGACAGAATAGATACTCCAGAACTCGGAAGACAGATGGGAGTTATCGCTCAAGATGTCGAAAAAGTCTGTCCCGAACTTGTTTCTACTGACGAGGAGGGAACTAAATCTGTTGCTTATGGCAACATGGTCGGCCTATTAATCGAAGCAATTAAAGACCAACAAAAACAAATTGACGAACTTAAAGCAAAACTGGAGGAGAAGTAAATCATGGTATTACCACAGTCTGGAAATCCAATCAGTCTATTAAATCTTCAGTTGGAGTATGACGATAGTGGGTCGGCTTCTTTGAGTGAGTTTTATGGTGAAGGACAAGCACCTGGATCAGGTGCAATTGACCTGGCAGACTTTTACCAACCTGCCTCAACTAACGCTGTAACTAGCGGATTATTATTTGAACTGGACGCCAGAAATAGTAGTTCTTACTCGGGTAACGGTGCCACTACTTGGTACGATACCACGTCAAATAATAGAGATTTTTCATTAGTAAATGGTCCTACTGGAACATCTACAGAAGTTGTTTTTGATGGTAGTAATGACTATGCAGAAATTGCAGATGGATCTTGGATACCGGACGGATCATCTTCTCAAAGTTTAGAGGTTTATGCAAAAGTAAATAGTATCGCAGGACATAGTTTGTCTATGTTGATGAGTAAAACCAGCCCAAGTAATCGTTCTCAATGGCTCGGAATTTATTTAGATGGTAGTACTTATAAGCTACAAGTTGGTGCTCCAGGAGGTGGCGGAAATTTAGATTTGGAGTATAGTCTTGGTACTAACTCGTCTACAGTTTTTGGATCATATCATCATTATGTTTATACATACAACGGCAGTGTAGCAAAACTTTACTATGACGGTTCTTTAGTAGCTACATCTTCCAGTGGTAAATCTTTCGGATCAAACACTGCGCCTTTTAGGTTGATGTGTTTTGACCCTAGTAATGGCTCGTATGCAGATCCAGTTGATGGAGAAATGAGAGTTGTTAGATTATATAATGATGCTTTAAGTTCATCTGAAGTATCTACCAATTATGCTAATTGCACAGGAGGACTTTCTCCGTCTGCCTCTGCATTGTCTGTCACCCCATCTGCACATACTGGCAGCGCATTTACAGCAACATTTACATTTGATCAGAATGTTGGAGATTTTGTAACGGGCGACATAACAGTGTCTGGAGGATCAAAAGGCACTTTTACAGCAGTTAGTAAAAAAGTTTACACTCTTTCTATTACGCCATCGTCATCTACTAGTACCGTGAGTATATCTGTAGGAACAGGAGCTTCTATTAACGCCGGAAATCTTGGTAATAACTCTGTTAGTACATCGGTAGTCTATAGCACTTACCCAACATCTGGTCTGTATATGGACCTGAATGCTAATGATTCATCCTCTTACGGCGGTAGCGGAACAACGTGGTCTGACTTAACTTCTAATAATAATGACTGGACATTACAGAATGGAATGAACTATGTATCTTCTAGTCCGAAACATTTTAATTTAGATGGAAGTAATGATTGGGCAACTAGATCTTTTAGTGTTTCAAGTACAACTGATACCACTTGGATAGTTTGGCATAGACCAGATGGAAACCAGAATAGTTGGTCTGCATTACTTGGATTTAGATATGGATCAGGTAGTACTAATATTCTTGGATTTAAAAATAATAATGAATACCAATATCACTGGAATAATAGTTTTTGGGGAACTAATACTGGTTTGACTATATCTGCTAACAGGTGGGAAATGATTTCTTTAAGAATTAACTCTACTAGTTCTCGATGGGATCAAAAATATGGATCGACTACAAATACTTTTACTAACACAGCATCTCATGGTACTTTTTCTCATGGTAGTTCTTCTGGTTATATAGGAAGAGACCCTGAAAGTTCGGGAAGAATATATGGTGGTGATATTGCTAGGATCTCTGTTTGGACGAGAAGACTAAGTAACACCGAAGTTAACTCAGTTTACACATCTACTAAAGGAACTTTTGGATACTAATCACCTGGATTAGAGCTATCCACCCACTCTTCAGTTTTTAATATTTCCATAAATTCATCTTTATCATAGGGACCCCAAAAAGTCCCACTGCTTGTGATATCAGTAGCACAATCTGGAGTGTCTCCGTCCCATTTGATAAATGTCTTTGAATTATCGTTATTATATCTTACATATGCAGGACCGGTCTCTTTCACCTGAGAGAACCGAACTTCAGGAACTCTAGATGCAGGTATAATTAAATACTTCATGCTCAAGCAGTCTCTTCTTCAGCCTCAGGGACGGCGTTAGGGTCGACAAAAGTAACTGCATTGACCTTGATCTTATTTTCAACCCCTCGGAGCTGACCTTCTAAGATTTCTTGGTAATATTCTTCATCGACAGATCCGTCATCTAGCCTAGGGACATTAATCTGCCTCTCGTGAGTAAATCCAGCCTCATTAGTGTAAGTTACCTTAACAGCTGTGTCTTCTGCTGGTATTTCTGCAGCTGCTATGAATGTGTAAGTGATTGCCATAATACTAGCTTTAAACTATGTTAAGCACTTTATAGTAATATAATGCGGGTTTCCGCATATAGGGGTGTACAAAATCTATCTTTTGGTTTAAAATATAGATGTACATATTTAACGTTAACGTATGGAACCCACTGAACTTAAGACTAATTTCACTGAGCAGCTTGAGAAGCTCAACACCGAGATCGGCCAACTTCGCCAAGCTCTCGCCCAACGCCAGGAGCTCGCTGTGAAACTCACCGGGGCTATTGAGGCTATGCAACTCCAGCTTGGCGAAGAGCCAGGTGCAGAGCCTGAGCCTGAAGCAGTTGCCGCAGCAACCGAGGTTGTAGAAGAGACCGCAGAAGTCCCTGCAGCCTGATAGCAGATAGGGCTCCCTGAGCCCATCTGATCCAGCTTATATAAAGAAAGGCGGGCGGGGAACTTAATCCCTACCCGCTTTTTTTTATTGCTTAATTACAATTTCTGGTGTTCCAAGTTTAGGGCTTAGCCTACCTCCTATTACCCATATCCTTTTAACTTTCTTGCCGGCGTCATGGTAGAGATCAAAAATGTCTACCATAGTATGCCCTCTGGCAACATCTGTGCACACGGTTAAATTCTCTTCTGAAACATACTCGACTCCGTGGCAGTCTGTAGTTAACTTAGAAAGATCAAGGCTAGGTATCTCAACCATCTCGCCGACGATCTTTACTTTTGCTTTTCCCATTAAGATACTCGTTCTGACTGTATTATATCAGAAATCTTAGAGATATTGTCAATTGTGAGCTGAGTCCATCTTCGATCTTCTTTATTTGCTCCTGCTAAGGCCATCATTTCTCCTAAGTCAAAGCTTGCCTCAGAAGGGCTCGGCCAGCCATCTTTAAGATAGTCAAGAAACCACTCTCTTACTTCCGGTTTTAAGAATCTGCCTCCGACTATCATCCAGATTCCCCTGCACCAAGCAAAAGCGTCGCCGTTAGAAAGAACAACAAGATCTCCTGGGTCCCTTTCTGAGGGAAACTGAGCATTGCCTCTTGGTAATCTTGTTATTTTCATGCTACTCTGTAATCTCTACCTGAGGTGTTTCCACAGCATCTTCTGGGAAAATTTCGTTAAGAACTGCTTCTAGTTGCCTGATCATTGTATGAATAAGGACTTTATTTTTGCTAGCTTTTGCATCTGCGTAAGCGTCAATAATTTCCGCAACGCTTTCTTTATTGATTGCCATAAATTCCTATGATGTTTAAAGTTACATAGACCTATAAACTAAAAACCTGGGGTTTATTTCTCGATGGCGTCTAATATTAAAGACTTTGAGATTTCAAAAACGTTTAGTAACGTTATTCTCACAACAGTAACAGGATCTCCTGACACTGACGGAGTACCCTCGCTTTCTATTCCGTCTACCTTAACGGGGTACACGGCTCTTCGTGACCAAGGCCGTTTACAAGATGGCTTCGGAACTGAAATTCCTCTTGTGCTTTCCCGTAACCTTGTAGAGGTAGAAGCAGAACCTAACTCTGTTATTTCCGTAATCAGACGGCAGGATATTCGTGCTTCAAGGGCACAACAATTTATCTCAAATATAATCTGGAGCTAACATAAAAAATGGCGAACGTTCTTTTACCTGAAAATATTTCCAAAAATACTTTATTTCCTAATATCCCTAGAGAAATAAATCTTAGCGGAACAAACTACGCGGTAGTAGTTCCTGCGGCTACTAATGTCATTAGAGAGTCGCAAAAAAACTTTGCTCTTGTTACTTCTATTATTGTTACCAATACGTCTTTAAGATCTATTCCTATTTTCGCTAAAGTAACAAACGACGTTGATAGCAAGACCGCTTTCCTTCTTTACGGAGTAAACATTCCTCCCGGCACTGCTTTTGAAGTGATCCAAGGAAATAAGTTTATCTTGTCTGAAAATGATAAGTTATATGTTTACCACACAGATACTGCAGAAGGCGTAGCAGACGCAATGGTATCTTATGTGATTCATAAGCCAGAGGCTGAGTACACAGTTTAATGGTTTCTAATTTATTAGATGGGGTATACTTGTTTGACGGGCTAATACCTGATCCCGACCAAGTACTAAAAAACTTTAACTCTGCGTCTGCAGAGGACAAGAAAAGATTTTTTGTTGAATTACAAGACTCAGGATTATTAGGTAATCCTATGATACGTAATGCGATTGAAAAATACGAGCGCGATATGGCTTTGTATTCCTGAAAAAAGTTTAAAGTAATAAAGACATATTGCTAGACATGAGATACGTACCCTCTACAGGCAGTCGATTTGTACTTCAGGTTCCTGAGGATAAAAACTCTTATATTAACGTAAAGAACCTTGATGCAAGAGGACTTTCAACAGTATTTGAAGGAAAAATTTCTAACGGAGTGGTGAGCGGGTCTGAAAACCAACTCACTATTAATGAAATCCAAGACGACGCCGGCTTGACTTTTGATCAATACAGACCTGTTTTATCTACAGGAATTGAAATTCAGATGTTTGCTTACGCCAATGTTGGCTTAGGATCAGGCTCTGAACCTACCATGGTGGGAGTTAACAGCTTAGATGCTGTAGGAATTGATTTTTCCGATAAAACCTCAACCTCCACTGAGTTTGTTGGGCCTTTAAAATATTATATTTTTGGCTACGACGTAGAAACAGGAAAGATGCCAAATGCAGTTACTATTGTGGGTGAGGACCCAGAGTATAATGCAATTCTTGACCCTTCTAAGTGGAACGAAGACCAGTACTTTGAAATAGGGCTTACCAGAACAAGTACCACTACTATACCGCTAATATATAGAGTATGGAAGGGAAATGTAGAATTTCTCGGCCTTATAGGAAACAATAAAATTGGAACAGGATCCCTATCTTTTAAAGATTTTGGTAATAGACAAATTCCTTCTTGGAACCAAAACGAAATCGCCTGGTCCCCCGGCTTTTTAGAGGACGTAATTCAGATTATTGGCGGAGTTCCTGTTCAAAGGAAAAAAATTATCGGAAAAGAGCTTTTAAAGATTAAGCCCATTACTGAAAACTCAGTTCCTAACTACATAATCGCAGAGACCATAGCTGGAGGAAACCTAGTAAATGGCACAGATTATCAAATAGGAAACACTGTTAAGTTTATTATTGACGATACGGCTCGCATTTTAGAAGGACTGGCCCTTGCTTCTACAGGAAACATAAAAGAGCTGTTCTTTCCGGCAGGTACATACAATATTAGAGACATCGCTTTAGAAAACTCTTCTTTTGTAGACTATAGCAATATTTCTCTTAGAGGAGTGGGAGAGAGTTCTGTTATTAAAAGATTACCTTCTCACGGATCAAATAATACTTTCCCTTGCTTACTTAACTTCTCCGGCACGAGCAGCAAGCCAGTTCAAGGTTTGAGGTTTAGAAGTATTGTATTTGATGGAAATAAAGAAGATAACGCGTCTGTTAGTCCAGCCGGTGGAGGATACGAGAATGGAAGATATATCTCTGAGGGTTTAGTTTTCTTATCCAGAGCCGAAAATATCACGGTAACAGAATGTAGATTTATAGACGCTGCTGGCCCTGGTGTCCATTCAGAGTTTTCAACTTCTGTTCTTTTAAACCAAAACATATTTTCGAGACTAGGAAGAAACTACGAGACAACCGTAAGACCGATTGAAGTCTTTGAAACAGACAATAACATTGTTCAAGGAAACATATTTGAGTTCTGTACCGCAGGTCCTTATTTCTTTGGCGTTGAGTTCTCTACAATTAACAACAACATTGTTAGATCTTGTGGAGATGACGGAGTCGTTCTAGAAACTTCTTATCAGTGGAGCGCGACTAATAATCTTTCTTACTCCGATAGCGACTCGCTGATTAAGAGCGTGGATCAATACAATAACGAGTATTCAAAAGCTCCTATAGAAGTAAGAAGAGGAACGGCTCTAGAGCCCATATTCTTTACCGTTACAAATGGCGGTGAGGCTGTAGGGTTGGCCGCGGATTCCATACAGGCCGACATCTATAAGTTAAATGTAAACGGTTCAAAGTCTTCTACCAAAATAGGATCTTTTAAAGTAAATCAAACTGCTGATCAATTAGAAGCAGGAATCTTTTCTGTAACTCTTCCAGGTAATGACTCTGGACTAACTACTACGGCCGGGCTTTTTATCCCCGGAACTGGCGGGCTTTCCTTACTAGATCCCGATAATAACCAATATGGTTACATGTACGAGATATCCGCCACAGCCTTTTTAGGAGGGGGCGGAAGAGGATTTGTTCCGGTGTCTGTAGCCGAAACAACCATCGGAAGTACTGAATATCTTTCTATTAAGTTAAGAAACACTTCTGATATGCTTTCCTTTATAGCAATAGAAGAGGGATTTAGTGGTAATGATTTCATTACTATTACGGACTTTACAAATACTGACGGAGGTATTAATACCTTAAAGGACAATGCTTATCAAATATCTTCTATAGACACAAACACAAACTCAGTGCTAATTTTACCTGTGACCGGCGTTACTCCTGGAAGTGGTGTTGACTTTAGCGGAGGCAGTCTATTCATCCGTCGCGAAAACTACCAAATTGCCGACGGCAATATAATCGTTCACTGATCTATTAATCACTATCTACTACCATGGCAAATAAAAGAACCATTATAGGAAAAACGGCGCCTGTGCCCCTAGGTCAACAAAAGTCCGTTAACTCTTTACCAGTAGTTTTCGCAGAAGATCAACCTGCGATTCCTGTAGAAGAGCAAAATAAAATTCAATCAGAAGTTGCTTTATCGCTCTTAGGCATTCCTAGAGCTGAAGTCGCACTGGGCATTTTTGCAGACGTTAATACTTATGACATCAACCCTTCTGAGTGGTCTCAGTTTCCTGTTGAAAATGAACTTAACGCTGGTAACGTCACCACTACTGGGTTAAACCATCTTAAAGAAGAGGCCGGTGCTGAACTAGTAGCTGCCACAGGCAAAACCACCATTCTTACCTCTAAGAGATTCTTCCGTTATCAGCCTGGTCGCGTATCTTCTTCTACCATGGGTGTGAAGATGAACTTGACCGCCAATACTCAAGAATTATCGGATAAGGGCGATAGTAGTAGTATCGCAACGTCCGCTAAGATGAAAGGCGCTCCTTCTATTAAGAAGTGGGGTATTTTTGATAAGTTTGATGGGTATTATTTTGAAGTAGCTAATGGTGGCCAAGAAAATGACTTTAGATGCGTAAGAAGAACCCAGGCTCTTTCTTACGACGAACCGGCGGGAGTTGATAGCACAAGCGACGCTTGGAACGCGGTTGTACCTGACCTAGCAGCCGGAAAAGAATGCAATATAAGAAGCGGTAACTGGGGAGTATTTGGCGAAGATCCAGTGATTTTTAGAAACGGACTTTGTTACATTTCTGCCGCGATCAACGATCCTTCTCTTGTATATAACCCTACAAACGTAAAGGCTATACAAGACGGAGCGGACGTAAACGACTATGAATATGACGAACGTTTTGCTCTTAGATTGGCTTATAGGGACGGCTCGGATATTGTAGAACATATGAGCGGTAGACATTATCAGTTCCCGTTTGACCAAAAAGAAATTGATAAGTCTTCTACGGAGTATCTTGCATGGGAAACCTCTGAAAACGCAGGGACTTCAAGATTTTTAAAACCTGTCGGAGTTGCAGCCGGTACCGATTACATCAGGTTGGATGCCCATTGCAAGTGGGAAGACATTTTAACAAACCTTAGCAGAGGAGGAGACTCAGGTACTGCCGATTCTAGCAACGACTTTGCTCAGGAATTAGATCTCAAGGATTTTGGCGGAGGGGTCACCAGAGTTACATATAATAACGACGACGCGATTGAATCTAGTGATGCTAGATGGAGCATGGATCCTAAGCCCAGCGAGGCACGAAGCGCTGGAAAAGTCTGGAATTTATTAGTAACTACACAGGGCGGAGAGTTCCCCTCTACAGGAGACTTTACTAGTCTTGCAGGAAACCATAGAGCCACTGGTTTTGAGTACGATGGATCCGACACAACTGCTTCTAACATAGGGCAATATAACTTAACTCTAAAAGAATGGTTTAAATGCTGTGTACCTAAAGAGTACCGCAAAGTATACGAGTGGAGACCCGTTAGAGCAATGTTCTCTGGGGACCAATTAAACGGCTCTAACAACGTAACTCGTTGGAGTGATGTTTCAACTGCTAACGTTGATCCTACTATACTTGGTACTAAGAGACCCGGAGATCCAGTTGAGCTAGATGGGGACACTCTTACTTCTCAGTCAGCTTACGATGTAGATTTCTCCAAAGTAACCATGTGGAAGGTAGATTTCTCTTGGTACGGAGCCGTTGGTGCTTTGTTCTTATGCTATGTACCAGTTAGTAATGGAGAGGCGAGATGGGTGAGAGTTCACCACATGCGCGCATCAAACCAATTAGACGTTGCTTCTCTAGGTAACGCTACTTTGCCCATCACCTACCTCGCCCACGGAGGTTTGGAAAATGGTTTAAGTAATGGCAATAGGCTTGTTAAGTACGGCGCTTCTTATTATATTGATGGCGGGGACAAAGGAACCGTAAAGCTATTATCTAAATCTACTGATTATCCTAAGCCTGTTACTTTCGGACAGTTTGTTGGGACTGTAGCGGGAACTCCTCCAACCGTAAACTCTATTAAAGTAGATCTTGGAAGTGCTACACCAGCTCAAAGAGAAAGAGACCAATTTATTGGATCGTACTTAAAGTCCGATACAACAAAACAGGTAATTTGGGCGAAGTTGGATACTGGTAGTACTGTGGAGTTATTCTTTAATGCAGAGCACGGTTTGTCAGATACAAACGTTTTCTCATTGATTGTTCCTAGAAAGCAAAGAGCTCAGTTAGCCTTAAGGGCAAAAGATAACGTTGTTAATACTACGGGAGATTCTATAAGGAACAGAATTCAGCTTTACCCTTTAAAGTACGGAGTTGGACTAACCGATAATAGCTCAGGGTACGATAATATTGTTTCTCTTAACTTTATTAAAAATCCTCTTTTAATCACTAACAACTTAGCAAATAGTAGTCTAGGTAGTGATTCCGCATATTATGGAGGCTTGGACGTAAAAATATTTACTGATAATACTAACGCCACTTCAAAAGATAAAGGCCTAGAAATGGGTAGCGGAACGGTTCCTGTGGAAATAGTAGACGGAACTAACATAGGTGCTATCGGAGACTTTAGTACCTTACTAGGAGCTAATGGTAAATACTTCTATGCCTACGCTAGAGGATTAATTACAACAGAGGTTCCAACCAGCGGCTTCCCAGGCGAAGCCAGTATATCGGTTCAAGAGTTTCCGGCCCTTGTAAGAGTGTATAAAGATCCTGCAGTAGGGGGAACTAAATTTTATATACAAAATTACGAGTCGTATGCCAACAATATTTCTATTCAAGGTCCGCTAATGTTTGTTAACATGTACGAATACAGCACCACCGGCGAACTCACAAGATTTGCAGGAGAGATAGGAGCTGGTACCCTTAAGCATAATAAGTTTGAAAACCAAAGAAAGTGGGATACTGCAGAAGTAGGAACTTGGGAATCTATAGCAGCTTTATCAGGCGCCAAGGTCTCTCAGGACTTTAAATTAGCTCCAGTTGCGAATACAGGCTCGAACGTTTTCTCTATCTACGCGAATAAAGGAGGTAGCTCTTATGACCTTTCTGATTATTTTGCATATAACAAAGAATATATTTCTTTCCCTCTTACAAACGAAGTTGATCTCTTAGGAGTTTATGCAAATTGGGAATCAACGAGTAAATCCATTAGTGCTCCAGGTGATGTCCCGACTAATACCATAGAAATTGTGAACTCTTTAACCTGGGAGGAGCAGTGATATGCCCGGTCCATCAGAAAGACCCGAAATTCAGCAGGCAAGACCTGCTGCTCAAGCAAGATCTTTTAGCGCCGATGACGTAGAGTACGTCTCTGGTTCTTCTATAAGGGCAGAAGAGACAACTCCTAGGAAGTCTAAGTCTACAAAGCAAATGGTAGACTTCAAAGGCTTCCCCTTGTCTACCGAAGAAGGAAACCCCCTATCTACAGATAAGCAAGTATATCCAAAGTACGAGTACAGCGCCGATCAGGCTCCGTCTGTTGTCTTAAATTCAGAAAACTATCTTAAAGAAGGAAGATCAACACAAAATAAATTTAGTAAAAAGAACCCAGCAGCATTGCCTATCGAAGAGCAATTTCAAGATACGTCTGAAGTTGCAAGGTCGTTATTAGGCATAAACAGAGAGACTACTCAGCAAGGCCTATTTGGTAACGTTAGTACGTACGGACTAGACAAAAAAGATTGGAGGCTTGGCGGAACCTCAGAAAAAAGACCGCCTTTTTGGTATAGGCGGCCTTCTTCTTCTGGGAACTATTTTATGACCAGGTTTGCTGAGGACACCGAAAACTCGGCCCTGGCAATTAATAGCATGCCTAGCCCTTTCACACCCCCCGGCAAGCCTGAATTACAGTCTCAGCTTATTAGCCCCGGAGAGGACGTGATTACGGGCTGGGGGCAATATTTAAACTCCATAGTAGCTTTGTACTTGATGAAGTACATGGTAGAAGAGTTTACTCCTGCCCAACGCACAGAATATAACCTAGATTTTTTACTTTCAAAGTATCCTCTTAAGATAGCCACAGACGGCGCAGTAAGTTTTGATGAGCTTTATTGGGATAAAATTTGGTTGGATATCGAGCAAAATAGATTCGGTGCAGAAGAAAACTATCCTCTGCTTCCTGTAGGAACCGCATACAATTTTATTGAACCTGCTGATGGAGCACCCACCCTTGTGTTACCGATAGGAAACGGGGTCGGTGCCGCGGACCTTTGGGCGGAACCTGGCCAAGAAGCCAATGTACTTATATCAGAAGCGGCAGCGGCTCTTCCTGCGTCGATCAATGTGCAATGGGACAGATTTTTCTTTAATACTAGAGTTTACTACCCTCAAGGAGATGTCGATAACTACGGCCACTATAGACTTCAAACAAACCCCTCACGAGAGATTTGGGAAGAGTACTTTGGGCTTAATTGGGACTACGTAAGAACCGATTTAAAAAACTGGAAGTTTACGATTCATAAAAATGCTTCTACAGTGACTCAGGTAGAAAAGGACTTAAAGCTCCCATATTTTGTACTATCCAGTAGTACGAAAGCTGACCCAAATAATATATTTAGTACGACCTGGCCGCAGGCTTTGATTGCAAGTACAACTAGGCTCCCGACATCTGGGAACAGAGTCGGTGGTACACCGGGAGTAAGATCTCAGATTAGTATCTCTTCGGTAAGATCTTTTAGATACCAGCCGGGCAGAATTAGTGGGTTTACTTACGGATCCAAAGCCTCTGAGATAGGAGCAGGCCCTGGAACAACTATCGAGTGGGGTGTTGAAAATGACACAGACGGGTATTTCTTTAGGCTGGCAGATGGCGCCGATTTCCAGATAATAAGAAGATCTATAATTCCGTTAGATGAGACTCAATTTTTGGAAGATGCCGGGTACTTAGGCGACGCTACTAAAGTAGTTACTCGTAACGGATACAGGCAATATGAGACTATAATAGAACAAAAAAATATGAACGGTGACCCTCTCAACGGCGAGGGCGAAAGTGGTTATATACTTGATCCTGATACAGTTACCATGTATAAGATCGAGTTTGGTTGGTACGGTGCTATTGGAGCCAGATTTTATGGCTACATTCCTCAAGAAAACGGGGAGTGTAGATGGGTAGCTTTGCATACCTTGGTAATTGAAAACCAATTAGGCGCTCCGTGCTTAGGAGACCCGTTCTTCTTCTTTAAGTATAGATTAATTATTGGAGATTCCTCTAAAATCAGAGTCAATCAATTTTTATACAAGTTTGGTGCTTCTTACTACATTGATGGCTACGATAAGGGTACGTTGTACTCGTCAGCTGCAAAGTCTAAAGTAAGACTATTAAACGATCCAAAATTTTCTAGTGTTGCACCGATTAAGAATTACTTGAATGCTATTGATTATACTACTTTAATTGGAGTAAAACCTAAGCAATATCTATATAATAGGTTTGGCGAAGAAGTTTACAATAAGAAAGAAATTTTTCCAAAGAGCATTTCTGTTTTTTCTCAAGAAGATGCAGAAATAAAAATTATACGTCAAGAGGCCTGCCCAGAGTTCGCTTACACCCACCAAGAGGGCTATAAATGGGAACTACTACCAGAGAAAAGGCGAGTTAAAGGTTTATTTACCGTTAAGAGCTGGGAAGATGGAGATGACCCAGGCCTAGGCATTTCTAAAGATGATCCTATTACGTATAGCGCCACTATGGCTCAGACGGGCATAATCGACGGGGAATGGAGAAGCCCAGCAGAGTACTTGATAAGTAGCGGAGAAAGCACTTGGAGAGCATCTTTAAATATTTCTGATGGAAGTGACGCTAATACAGATAGCAAAAATATTGTTAGACTCGCAGGAGATCAACTATATCAGTTAACTTATGGGGAAACTGACTCTGGCTCCAATAAATTTAAATTGCTTAGGATAGAAGACAAAGGAGAGAGGATGCTTACTACCTCTGTAAGACCCGTGTTAGAGAGGACACAAGTTTACTTACCATTTACTTACGCCCCTAGAGGCTCATATGTAAATGGCTACGAAGTAGAGTTTGATTATTTTAGAAGAGACCAGACTTTAATTTCCGACATTGACATTATCTCTAGCGAATTTTATTTATTTTGGGTAGGAGGAAATCCTGGCGGTGTTGATGCCGATCACGACGGAACAATGAGAGTTGGTTTTGCGTGGCCAAAAAACGATGGCGGAATTTTAGATCAAAGCAGAAAGGCTAATGGGAAGTGGGGTATTCAAACTTATGCTGATGGGGACGTATATAATACTACAAGGGGCACTGACTCTAACGGGGTAGAGTATATTAACTACGACGACGAAAAATTCTATGAAGGACTACCTGTAGATTTTGCTAACGCCTTCCCCGACAATTGTCTCTGGGTCGAAACAAATACCCATTTAGGGATAGACACTAAGAGCGTAGAACAAAATCATTACGGTTATCACAACGATCTGTGGGATTTCGCAAACGCTAATTTAAGTGTGCCAGGAGCAGAAGGTGGGGAGTGCCATGGCTTAGGATTTAAAGCAGGCCGTGAAATCAGAGAAGGAATTATCGCTAAGTACGATATAGAAGATAGCGAAGGAATCCCTAAGAGCGGTTGGTATATAAGATCAGCAGATAATTCTCCCTGGCCTAATCTAGGCAGCGGTTCGTTTAATATCACTGTTGTTAAAGACGGGGCTTCTCAAGAATTTCTTGTTCCTACTTCTGTTTCTGTCTCGTCAGACGGCGGCGGAACAGAGTACTTATTATATATAGGATCTGCTGAAGGGGAAGTTGACCCACCTTCTCCACTTAATGAGGGAGACTTGGTCGATGTAGTATATAGCGTAACCTACATTGCATCAATTGATACAAAAAATCAGATTAGAGCCATATTTGTAAGCAAAGTGGCATCTGCAGACTTTAATTTTGCTAGAATGTTTGTTCAAGCAAAACAAGGCGCAAGAATGGGGGGAATGTGGATTGGCCAAAAAACAGCTCAGGGGATTGTGTTAGACCCATTTACTCCCAACGGATCGGTTGTTAATTTAAGAGACGGAGGCCAAGCCGAGACAAGTGGCCAAAATCTTGACACTAACACCCCATCAGACGGAGCGCTTAAAGTTATTACCACAATAACCCAAGCGGACGAATATGGCCTCTCAACCGCACCTACAGAGTCAGTAGACGGTCTTGGAGTAACCAACTCTCTTAAATCTTCGGATAGCGATAGTGGTCTTAACTTAACTTTTGCACCAAACCGAGCAAAATGCGGAAGTTTCTTATCCCAAAGAGGGACTGATCCTGCGGGCATTTTAACTCCTTCTGACTATCCTATTAGGTACTTAACAAACAAGAATTCAGCGTTGCCATTAGGCACTTTTTACATCTCAAAAAATGAATCAGTTGAAATTTCTTTAGAAGGTATTTTTAATGTAAATGCTGAGTCGATTATCAACTCCGCTAATGCAAATCTAGCGACGATATTTATTGCTAGAAGTTTAAATACGCACAATCCAGCCGATTCTAAAAAAGAAATCTACTTGACACTTAACTACGACGAGCAATAAAATCTATGGCCAATGAATTTTACGGATTTGGACAACTTACACGTCCTGATATTGGTCTGCTTGCAGACAATGTTCAGAACCTTGCGGAAATATACACGTCAGATCAACCTGACGCTTTAAGAAATATCTCTTTAACCCCGGAAGTTCTGGACATTATTCATGAAGTTTCAGAGACCATAGGAGCCGAAGACCTTAGAGCTACAAGTGACTTATCAACGTTACTTTTAACTACTCTTCATTTACAGTCTGAAACTCTCGACCGCATCGAAGAAAATATATTTGATGACGGTATTTATGCAAGTACTTTAGATCGAATTGGAGTTGATTCTAGTAACACCAGTCTTACTGGCAATCAGGCCAGGGCTGAGCATAGCATTATTTTTAACGGAGCTATTCAATGCTACGGAGCAAAGTACAGAGAAAATAAAATAGACGAGAGCCAAAACTTATTTACTGCAAAAGTAGTAAACTCTTTTCTTTCTACGTCTAGAGCTAGTTTATTAGGTTCAGAACTAGACACCTCAAATCACTTCGCATCTGCCGATTTTCCTGGATCGATCAGAGTAAGAAAAAGATCTCATGTAAATACTATAAAAGTAAATCCTTTATCTTTCACTCCGGCGCCTGCAGTTGTAGAACAGCCATCTAAGAAAATTAAATGCAATATTAAAAATGGAAGCACAGAGATCCCAGCTTGGCTTTTAGCAACTGCAAATTCTCCTCTTAAAATTCCTTGCGCTTTGAATAAAGGAAGGATTATCTTCACATTTAATACTTCCTCTGTTCAGAGCTTTTATGGCGTTCAGATACAGCCCCAAACTTCAAAACCTGGCTCTCCTCCTATTTTTCTTGCCCAGGACCCCCAGCCGCAGAACCAAATTTCTCCGGGTAATTTTGGCCTCACTCACACTGTCAATATAGATATATCAGCCACTGGATACCAAGATACATACGACTTATATATGTATCTGTACGTGAATCCCGAGGCCGTTACAAGCATAACTTTTCAAGGCATAGAGATAAAAGACTTCTTTGACAAGAAAGATTTTGGGCTAATTGGGTTTACAAACTTAGAAAATTTTTCTTTTTTACAAAATAAAACAAGCGATCTCCCGTCCGGCGGGCGCTCGAGCTCTTTTACAATCCTGCCAATTTGGCTTAAGACTTTAGATACCAAATTAAAAACTTTCGATATTGCTAATACTGGCGACGTCTGGGAAACTAAAAGCCAGATGAAGTGGTTTGATTACAGAAAAAATAACGTTGGTTCGGCTGATTTTGCTAGCCTACCCTACTACACTATGTCGGGGTATTTGAGTATCCCTAAAAGGGGAGTTACCGTTAATATTCTTGGCGATGGCTTCAATGGCGGAGAGGGTGAAAAATTTGCAAAATATATCCAGTCTGCGGTCCCCTCAGGCGCTAATATTCCTACATCACTTGGAAGCAAAACTAGCGGATGGTACCGAACGCCAGGAACTGAGTTCAGGGAATTCAATGCTATGAAAACGTTAAACTTGGGAGATAGAGTCGAGGGCTACAACGCGAGGCTCGATGATGTGTTCCCACAACTAACTAGTTTGACGTGGGAGGGGAGCAGGTATCGTATTCCTTTAACTGGCACACCTCCTAAAATTTCTAACCATGGCAACCCAATTGATGTATACAACATATCATATAATCAGTTTTCGTCTGGTGTGTCTATATACGATATAGGAACAGCTGCAGCAAATACCTCTGTTGCCGAAAACAGTACGGGTCCTAATAGCCTGTGCCATATATCTAAGTACGATATTAGAAGTTTTAATATAAGTGGAAGACATGGGAGACATTGCAAAATATCTGGGTGTATTGGCGGTAGACCTGGGCAAGAAACGGCCACAAACTCTCCTCTAAGAGAAGATCTGTGGGCGACATGGTACGCTAATACAACGGCAGTTAATTTGGGGCGGTGCGACAACCTCGAGTTTAATTTTCAACCTGCTGGTGATTACTGGAAAACATTAGCCAGTTTAAGCACTAGATACACAAAAGTTTACTTTAGAGCCGCAACAGGGATCAAAGCTTTACCATTTAGAATGCCTTTTGTCAGAAATCTAGACCTGGACTACGCACAAGTACAAAGTGGAGTTCTGCCTAGCATGAGTAAAAGTACTTCAGGCTCAGACTTTGTAAACTTTAGAATCGAAGGAATAAAGAACTTAACTTTATTTACGGAAGGTGGCGAAAGTTATCTTTTCCCAGAGGGCTTCGCCGAAGGCGGCGGGTCCGCTGGGTACTTACTTTCTAGAATCGAAGCACATCACACAACTTCTTACGCACCGGCGCACGGGGTGAGGATGAGAAAAGGAATGTTTGATGAGTGCCCAGAGTTGAGTGCTATAGTGCTCTCTGATAGTAACTTTACTGGGGAGTTTATCAATATCCCGCCAAGACCTAACACGGATGAGCCTGAAGGCGAAAAAGAAATAACCGTGTCTATACGCAACGCAGACTTTCATAGTCTTGCTAACCTTAGCATTAACGGATCTGGTGGTCACCTTGCCCGCGATTTAAAATCATTGATCGCTTACAATCAAAATAAAACCCAGGGCGGGTGTTTATTACCGGATTTTCAGGGAGTTGCTAACTCGAAAATAAAGACTGTACATTTAAATAGTAGTTTGCCCACAACCTACCCGAGTAGCTGGGAGATTGGCAGTTATGTCTCGGGTGATATTATCGAAGATAGCCACGCTTCAACTACTCTTTCGGGCATGAGTTATGCTAAAGTGTCTAACACAGACGACGAGTTTTATTACTTATCTGGTTCTTCTAATCTTAAAAGAAAAGTGCTAGTTAACGACAAAATCGAAATAGGAGGAAAGACTGCAACAGTGATAAGCGTATATAATGATAGAGTATACGTTGACAAAGACCTTGCCCTTCCTTCTTCTGGCAATACCATCACATTTGTAAGGTCTACTAAAGATATCAGCCTGTGGTTCCAAGAAGGATTTAGCGAGTTAGAATATTTTAGGGCCGCAAATTGCAGACTTTCAGGAACATTAAATATAAGAGCAAATTTGAGGTTAAAAAACGTGGGCAGCAACAACGCTCTTGAGTTATCCACAAATAACATCGGAGGAGTTACTGAAGGTACTTGGAGGAAAATATTTAGTGGAGGAAACAGAGCTCTTACTGTAAATCTGGCTACGAATAACTTAAACGTTGATACTATAAGGGCAAGCATTCGTACTTTATACGAAATTGCGGGAACTACCGGATGGTCGAGAGGGAAAGTGATTCTTTCTAATAATAAAAAAGTTGGTAAAAGATATCACTCCTGGTCCCAAAACGAGCTTTTCCCCGTGGAGACAAAAAATCTCGCCGATCAAGAAGTAAATCTAACAAGGCGGGAAGAAATTAAAGTATATAGAATAATAACAACAATAGACGAAGACGGAAACGAAATATCGCCACCAACTAAGGTGCAAGAAGGCACAAAATTTGTTGTTGTACCCGGCGAAAAAGTTGGGACTGAATACTTTGGTAAAAAGACTTTGTCTAGAACCGGTACGTCAGAAAACGAGTTAGGACTTAAGTTTAGAAGTATGAGACTAGTGATAAGCTTAGGAATTCCTTATAACATACCTCCAAGTGGATCAACAGTTACAGGAGAAACTCTTGGTGACTCTTACGGAACAGGGGACACCGGAAGACTAGCATCTGCGCAAGTAGCTCTTGGTAGTTCTTTTGCGCTCTCCGACTTTGCCGATTCTTAGTTGATTTAAAGTTATTATAGTATAGCATGTAATTATGGCCGGACTTTATATTAAAAATAATTTAGGAGAAGACAACCTAAATCTAACAGATGCCGTTCAAAAACTTTACAAAACAGGCATTAACAACGACATCAGGCTCTTTAGATTTGCCAAATCTTTATTTTCAGAGATCCGCTCGCCTTACGTTTTTGACGGGACAAGCCCTCAAACTGCAGAAATAAAGGGATTTTTTAATGAGTCTTTTACCACAAGCGATAATATTTTAATTAACAGGACAAAGTTTTTAACAAACAAATACACTTTTTCCTCTGATAACTTTGTTTGGTTTGAAAGAATTAATAACGCTGGTTCTTTTCAATTAGACAGGAGACCTTCTTTTTATTCTGTTAATTTTAGCGGGGACGTTGTTGTTGGTGATGACGCTAACACAATAAAGTTAGACCCTAGCGATTCCAGAGTTCTAGAATCTTCCGTAAATAGACTGATAGGAAAAAGTGCAGACTTAGTAACTACATACACTTATTTTGTACTAGGCGGAACAATAAATTCTGGGGCGTCTTTTAAAATTAGTGCTTCTTTAGACGGCCCTGAGATAACAGGTAGCAACTTAACTACGGCTATTGCAAATCTTGGTACGGACAGGCAGGCCTCAGTTAAATACCTAAGGCCCGAAGGTTCTCCTGTTGTTGTTTCTCAGAACGGATCTATAGTCTCTCTTGAGATAGCATCTATAGGGAGTAATTATAGTATAGAAACTTTTCATGAAAATAACTCATTTATAAGCGGCAGAACCTATATAATTTCTTCTGTAGGAGATATGGACTGGAACTCAGTTGGCGTTGCTCCTGGAGTTGATCCAGTAAAAGGCTTGTCTTTTACCGCAAGTGCTACTGGCGACGGTGATGCTACCAAAACTGGTAGAGCCTCTACAATATTGCAAGATAGCGATTACACAGGCGATAATGATACTCTGCCAATCCAAGTAAACTTGCTAGGAGAAGACTCTTCAGCCTCAAATGCCATTGCAGAGGTGTATCTTAATAAAGGAGGAAGCCTAGATGTCACTAAAAAACCTAAAATAATTGCCGGAGGTTCTGGGTACTTTGAAGACGAGAGATTAATTATATTACCTCATTGTAAAGAAAATAGGTATGGAGAGTTTGAAACTTCATTTACTACCCAATGCATAATTTATCCAGAATCGGGCAGCAGACTTATTTACACTAACTTTAAATATAATGTAATTGCGGATGGTCTTGGAACCCCTGATGAAAGTACTATCGAGATAGGACGAGAAGCCGCATTGTATAGCCAAAAATATACCTACCAAATTAAATCAGCCACTGAAGAAGGATTCTTTTTATATAACGTTGACGACGAAGAGTTTGTATATCTAGGAAACTTTTATGACACTCAGCAAGACATGCCTTCGGCCTCTGACGATCAACCGCTTCTTTTGATGAAAAGAAACGATGTTATTACAGACACAAATCTTTTAAACATTGCCTCTCTTGACTCGCGGTCATTTATTTTTACTCACGACGACGCGGAGAGCTTTCAAAGTGGCTCTAATTTAGCAGATAGGCTAAGAAGCCAGAGCCTTGATGTAAAGGAGGTAAGAAATAGCTTTAAATACGTTGTCCAAAATACCACCAGACAGAGAAAAGTTGAAGACGCTTTAAACCCCCTCCCAACGCAATATAATATATTTGAAGGGAAAAATTTTGACAGCACTTTTAGGTATATTCTTAGGGACCCCGACGGAGTTCTAGACGCGACAGGCGCAAACGAAGTTACCTTCGGCGATTTGGGAGCGCTCCTTCTCGATGATCAGATAGAAGTTGAACGGGGCGGGGAGAAAATTATTTGCCCTGGCATTTATTTAAAGTCTGGTGATAAATTTAAAAGGGCTTTTTCTGTGGATACCAAGCCCTTCTATAGCCAAAAAGGCGGGTTTAGAGTTCTTAGCCCATCAATATACGAAAAAATTTCCGGGGATTACAACACAGGAACTTTTGGGCTAGTAGCCGCGGGCGATGGAAGATACTCCCTTAGCGCCTCGTATTACAAAGGCGGAGCTTCAGATATTATTAAAGGCTTTGATTCTATTGTAGGCACCCTTATACAAAACCTAAGCGTTGCAACAAATCTCGGAGGCTTTGCTTTTTCTAGCGAAAAACCCATCGTAGACATTGTCGGAACAACTGTTAAATCGTTCCCTCTAATATCTTACGACTTCGAAACAACCACTTATAGCCCTAGATTTTTGTACGTGCTGTAGGCTATTGTAACCCGGCCATTTTGCCAGAGCTCGGGTTCGTTGCTGTTACATACCCGTTTACAAATAAAGAGTAAGTGCTTTTAACGAGTTCTAGGTTTCCTATGTGCTGTAGTACATCCTCGTCTTCGCCGGGAGTAAGCGGGAATCCTACCTTGTACCTATGAGAGAAGTTCTCTGCCTTTAAAGCTGGGCCAGTGTAGTCTTCTATTATATCACTCTCTTGAATAGCACTGCCGCCGCCTCCTGAGAGGTCGTCTGTTGAGTAAGAGAAATCTATCTGCCGAGTAATATTCAAACTCTTTCCTCCTAAATCAGACTGAGTGCGATCTCCCCAGAACACGTCGTAGTCTGTGCCCGATGCCTGGTACAAGCCGTCCACGCCAGAGTCGCCAATTGCGGTGCTTTTTAGCAACGAATCGGCCGAGGTGTACGGAGGGTAGCATAAGTCGGCGCCAAATAGTGGATTGTCTTCTCCAAATGGAGTCATTCTAGCCGAGGCCGGTTTCGGAACTTCGCTAGTTCCGGCTACAAAATTACCGCCATCATAGGTAATCTTAAGCACATCAGAGAAAGAAATTGACTTTCCAGAATCAACGTTCGCGTATTGGAAGGCGATATCTTTTGCATCGTCGTAGTACTTAATAAATTCTCCACCGAACCCACCACTGGTGTCGGCGGTTGATCTACCAGTCGGGGCATCTTCATTTACTTTCTCTATACCAGAAGAGAAAGCAATAAGCCATATCTGGTCCCCTGTAATTGCACTCGTTTGGTCAGTTGGGAAGTTATTAGCGGTTTTATCCCATTTAACTCTTTCCACTGCTAAGCTAATAGGAGCCGCGAAACCTTGCTCGAGTGATCCCCCGCTTTCTACCACGTTTCTACTCACAGCCGATGCACTAATAGAACCTAGCCAAAAATCAGAAGTAAGGACTTCGTACACACTCTCAAATTCGGGAGGAGCTGTGTCGTCAGAAGCCGTAACAGCATTAAGATCAGCATGAAGATAGAACTTATCGGCCAGAGGGTCAGTCACTCCGACTCCCAGCCCTCCTCTCCAGAACATCTGTTTGATTATAGGTGTAAGACCTTGAATAACTGTTTTGTTATTTGTTCCGCCCCCTAAATCATTTGCCTCAAGGGCCTTGTTTCTTATATCAGCAGGGCTGCCGTAATCCTCCAGCGCGTTATTAATAGGCATCGCGGACGAAACAAATTGTCCGCCATCACCCAAGTCGTTTGGTTCTAGTCTAATTCCTATATAATTTTCTGAATTTTTACTAGCTGTGCTATACTTTGCTTCTCCGAGGATTAAATTTTTTCTTGTTGAGTAGGTATAAGATCCATTGCCATAAAGCCCTACTTGGTAAGCATTAGATTTTAATGTGTTTTTAAAATAATTACTTTCCCATCCGTCCAAAGGGTTATTTTTAGCTGTTATGTCTTCAATAGCGCCATCGCTGTAGGCAATGTATCTTTGACCCTCTAGCGTTTTCCAATAATCTTCTTTATCCTCAAAAGCTTTTTTAAAGACGCTAGGTTCAAATGTAGTTTCTGAAACTTCAACAAGATCTTTATACCCGCCGTAGCCTTTTTTCGGAGAGACTATTCTAGAGGACCACAATAGCGAAGAGTCATTATCAAGGTTCGCATAGACAGACCTTTTAGGTTTAATTCTTAACTTAAATTTTGCTAACGGACTGTCGCCGAACCAAGGCAAACTTCCATCAGCAGTATCAAATACTGTGGTGTACGCGTCGTCGTTTGTATAGGCTATTAGATCGGTGCTGTTATCTCCAGAGGTGGCATTCTGTAATTGAATAGTCTGTACACTACCCCCTTCTAGTACTACCTCTACTTCCCTTGTAAGGTCTGTTTTAAATACGTACTTAACTTTAGGATCTGCGTTTGATCCGTTATTACCCAGCTTATTTCCTTTATACTCAAACTCTGCATCTTCTGTTATATTTTCTCCGCTTGCAAATTCTTCTATACCGGTTACGTTTCCGCCTGCTGCCACAGTGACTGTAAATGTAGGGAGTTTTGACGGAACCTGACCTGCGTCTCCTGTACCTTCTACCCAAGAAAACTCTATATTTTCATAAACACCCGGCGTAAAACCTGAACCGAACGTTTGAGGGTCGTATACAAAGCCTTCTAATCCTGTTAGATTTTTATAGTAAGAGATTACTTCATAAACGATATCAAAAGACTCGCTGCCTGAGGCCATACCATTTGCCGTCTTTTGTATGGTTGAGTCATTTTCAAACTTAGTGGCACCATCTGGCTTTTTAATAATCCCTGATGTGGTGGTTATGTTTATATCGAACTCTTCGCCAAAAAACTTGCTAACTTTAGTATCATCTACAACACTACCAGTCCTTATAAAAATATTTGGCTCAAACGGAGTAACCTCCTCTAAATTAGCTCTATCAGCTCTTCCGTGCCAGATCCTCAGGGAAATTGGTACATATCTATAAGATGCCCCTGACGCTCCGTCTGTAGTTCTATAGTAGATAAACTCTTCTGGTAAGTCATCTAGAGTAAAAGATTCTTTGGAGAAATATCTAAGTCCGTTCTCTCCTTGATCATTATCGGATAAAAAGCTCGCAGAGTTAGCTGAGTCTAACGTGTCTATTGCGTTAGTCCATATAGGAGAACTTACGGATCCGTCCGTTAAAACATCAATTTTTACTCCGATATTTGTTTGTACCTCAAATACGTATTTAAGATCATCGCTGCCCCGGTCCATCCTTAGATATCCATCCCATCTAACCCCCCAGTTATCAAGATTATCCCTTAGGACTCTAGGAGCTCTTTCCCACACCATGTTGGAGTCTTTTACAATGTTATCTCCGTTGTAATCCCTTCGCTGGACTTCGGGAATTCTGTAATTAATGTATGTATCTGCTTTATAATAATCTTCTTCTATATAGAAACTTGGGACTCCTCTTTCATAAGAAAGTATCGCGTTGCTTGTTTCTGGGTTTTTATCGTCTGGACCGTCGGCTCCTGTCAGTTCGGCAGAACTAGCTCCGGGGCTAGTTGAGTACCACTTTGGCAAGTTAACAGAAGAGTACTCTCTTTCAAGTTTAAATACTATACTCTCAAAGTCTGTACCATAATTAAGTTTTAAATTTTTTAATTGTGCTACAGACTCAACGTCTCCTGCGGTCCAAGTGGCCGCATCGTAGTCAACAAGCACAAAGACATTAAACCCTGCAAGGCTTAGTGTTTGGCCTCCAATAGCCGGGTTTTCAAACTCAGTTAGTACATAAGCAACTACTCCAGTAGTTGGCAAAGTAAAATCGCTATCTTTACTAAAAGTAAATCCTGCGGTTATCTCTCCAGAAACGTTATTAAATCCGTTGGTTAATTTTAAGGTCCCTACTAATTGTCTTTTGCTAGGTGCAGTGCTATAAAATATTGCATTAGCGCCTTGATGAAGATTATTTAACTGGCCTCTTCCAGTTAGCCCGTCAATATCTTTTAGCCTATCTTCTATTCTGATTCTAGGAAAAATATCAATTTCTGAGCCTTCATCAGTAACACTAACATCTTTCAGAGGAGTTAAAAAGCTTGTTGTAATGTCGTTTTCAACAAATTCTTTTGTGATATTAAAGTCATCAGTGGAGTATATGCCATAGATAGACCTTTCTGCTCTATCTGTAACTCTTGTTAAGTAATTTAGTACGTTTGATAACGCCTCGCCCCTGTCCGTAAGATCACTTAGAGCGTTATTTCTAACAGCTCCAGTGTATCTAATCTCATTAGACTTCCTTCCTCCCCTCCTCTTTAAGTAAGAAAGAAGGTTCGTACTATCGAGGTTTAAGTTATGTACTTTTTTATCAATTCTTGTTGCCATAATAGGGGCACTAAATACGATCTATAATTGTACTTTAAACCCTACGCGGCGTATAAATCTGCGTATTCTCTGATGACTGATTTTACAAAGCCAGATCTCACGATCTCGTTAAATCCAAATTCAACATGACCAACTTCATTAAGCTTGGATAACCTTTTTGCTGCATCAGATAATCCATCTCGTCCAAACTTTCCATCAAGATCACGTTGTACAACATCACCAAGTAAAGCAACTTTGCTATCATTTCCTAACCTTGTAAGTACTGTGAGTACAGAGTGGGGTATCGCATTTTGCATCTCGTCTGCAATAATAAAACACTTGGCCAGACTCCTCCCTCTGAGATGCTCTAAAGGCACGAACTCAATGACTTTCTTCTCAATAAGGTAATCTGCCTTGCCTTTGGGCATAAATACCGATAAAGCGTCTTTTAGTGGTGCGATATGCGGAGCAGTCTTCTCATCTATTTCTCCTGGCAAGAAGCCAAGCCCTTGTTCTCCCACCACATCCACGATGGGTTTTACATAATAGATCTTGTCGATTTCTCTTTTTTGAAGAGCTTGACATGCGGCGTATACAGAGAGGAGTGTTTTTGCAGTGCCGGGTGGCCCTGTTAAAATTGTTAGAGTCTTTGTTTTAAGGTAATTGAGCGCATCCACTTGAGATGGGTTACGGGGCATTACTATTCTGACCTGGTCCTGTTCTCTATTTTGTGGCATATAAGATTGTTCTGTGCGGATTTTTTGTCTACGGGTGTTCTTTACTTTACGTGCCATAGGGTCTCCATATAGCAAAAATCCCCAGAGCACATTTCTGCGCTTAGGGGACTCTGCTCAAACTGATTATAAAGTGACGAAACATTAAGCGAGGGATCTTAATTAATGTTCGTATAACTTTAAACCCACGTGCTAATAGCGGCTCTTTTCCAAGTATTGTTTGCTACACAAATATAAATAAATCCGCTATCCCAAGCAACATCACCCACTACTCCTGCGGAACCCGCGTTAGCTGGAGGTTGAGAAGGTAGGTTTACTTTGCCTGCAACTGTAAGATCACCAGCTTTAGATAGAGAAAGCTTAGAAGACCCATCTACGGCAACCTCTAAGGGTTTTGATCCTGCGCCCGAGGAAGTATCGGTTATGGACAGTTTTAAGGCATACTGGTCTACGGTATTGTCGTTCCAAGTAGTTGCGACCTCTAGAGGAGATGTAGGGGCAGAGAGTCCAATACCCACCTTACCTGCAGAGTAATAAGCGTCTGAACCGGTCTTAGCCCATACTCCCGCGAGCTTCTTAGCAGTATCATCAGAATGATCTACATAGTATACTTCTTGGAGGTTCTCGTTGAGGAACAACTCTCCTGGTTGAGCAAAATCATTATCGTTTGTGTACTGCGTTTGAATATATGCTAGGTTCTTGGCAGAATCGGACGAATATCTAATCCCCCACCTATGATTCGGAGTTGTCATGTGACTATAACAAAATATCTAATCTAGCTTTAAACTCTAACTATCTGTGATATAATTATACATATAACGCTTGTGATTAATGAAGCCAAAAATTTTTGCTGTGCTGGGGGCTGACCGTGTTGGAAAAAGCACCTTTATAGAAAATTCTTTCCATACTATCAAACAATTTAATTCTAAAGTAGAAAAGCTTCATTTTTCTGGACCCAAGCCTAGCCATAATAACCCAATAGACCAGTATGTATTTCCGCTTAACGACTTAATGAGAGGAAGCTCTCCTGAGTATGTTCTTTGTGACCGAGGATTTTCAGAAGTTTGTTTCTACGAGAGGTTTAGGAGAAATATTATAATTTCAGAAGAATGGGCTGTAGCCGCAGAATCTTATTTCAAAGCAGTTAGCTCGGAAATCAATGTCTTGCTTATTAACCGAGACTGGGAATGGAGTCAGCCAAAACACGTTGAGGAAGTAGATCAGTTATTTCCCGAAGCCTCAAATTATTTTAAAAGGACTCAAATGCTTGTTAGGGAAAAAGAACACGTAAGTTACTACGAATATATGCCAAAGTACCTAAAAAATATCTCTACCCTTCCCTATCAAATTATCCAGCCTAAGCTAGGAGAGTCTGTCTTGGATTACATTCTGGTTTAAAGATAACTAGATTTGTTATAAAGCAATACTATGGCTAATATTCTAAACGAGGGCTTATCTCGTACCCTGGGTATTGGATTTGAATTTAAACTCAAGTTACAGACTCTTCTTACAGAGTTTAAAGACGACCCGATTGTCCAAGCTGAAGCAACTGAGGCTGCCGCTGCAGCCGCCGCTCTTACAAAATTTATTAAGTGCGGTCCATCAATGGGATTTGAAGCTAAGCGTAATGCCTACGCTTGCTTTGAGCAGATTGTAACTGCTCTTAAAAATTCCTCCTCTGTCCCCGCCTCAGACGACACCGCGCTTACCACAGAACTTGTAAATGTTACTAAGTTTGTTGGTTTAGAAGGCGAAGAAGACTTCCACTTTATGGTTGCGGCCTTCAATCTCTGCGAACTCATCTCTGGTGTGGTTGGCGAAGTTGAAACTGAAGTCGTTGAAGGAGTTGCCGCTACCGGCGGAATCACAACACTCGTCCTTCTCGATGGTGGATCTGAATACACTGTCGACGGCGCAGACGAAGACGAAGATCCTTACTCCGTGCTCCTTTCCGGTACAGAAGATACTGGAAACGGAACTGGAGGCAAAGCAAGCGTGGTTCTTGCCGGTGGTATTATCACCGCAATCAACTCTGTTACTGCTGCAGGCACTGGGTACTCTGTTGGCGACATCCTTACTTTGGAAGTCGATACAGGAGTACACGCTTCTGGAGATCTTGGAACACAGGCGCTCGTCGAAGTTACTGCAATTTCCTGATAAAAAACTAAATAATACTTTATCCCTCAGGAGGAGATCCCTTCTGGGGGTTTAAAGTATCTATAGCCATATCATACGCTCGTGAGTAGTTTGTACCGTTGCCGCGCAAGAGTGGCATATAAGCCAAAGAAAAGCAAGAAAATAATTATATTTGAGGAGCAGCAGATTGCCTCAATTATAACAAAACTTGAAGTTCCTTTTAGCGGGGCGGATCAAAACGTATCTGGTTCTTTAGAGGGCGCGTTTAATAGGGAGGGTAACACTTGCACCGTTGTCCTTAACGATCCCTTTTTAGACGGGGTGGTGTGGCGAGCTCTTAGGGATGTCGATAGAGCCGCATCAATGAGCAACGTGGCCTCGTTGGAAGGAGTGTTGTTACCTCAGTGCAAAGAAGGAGAAAGCCCGGAAACTACAAAATGTGCAAAGTACTCATTTCTTGACGATCCTGCTACAGGAGACGTGTATAACAACGAACCAATTTTAATAATTACTCTGTGGTACACTTTAGAAGGGATAAATGAGACAAACTCTATCACTCTTTACTACAAAGTAGTAGGTATAAGAGCAACTCATGGCGCCGGCAGTGAGCCCCAGGTTACGTTAAACGGGAGAAGCGTTTATGAAGTTATTTTTCAGGAAAACGTAAATCCTAAGTTTTTTGAAAAAGATGCAGTGCTTGTTGACGAACTTAATAAAAAAGTATTTAACCCACAAGGATTTAAAGTGGAAGATGTTTGTGCTACTCCCGCCGATGAGATAAAAAATGAAAGGACATACAGAGTTAACGGGCTAACAAGCAAAGAGATGATAAATAAATTTTTATCAGAAACCGAAGATTCCCAAGTTTTAAACCTTCCTACAAAAGAATTCGGAAATAACATACAGATTTGCTCGAAAGGAGATAACTCTTGTTATGGCTCTAGGGTGTTTTATCTGGGCAAGGGGCTTTATAACAGATACAAGATCAGCTCAGAGATCCCCTCAAGTGGGGTGGAAGCAAACATTTCTCAAGCAACTGTCGCTCCTTCTTTACCGGGCGAGGCAAAAACAGGAGATAAGAGAGAGTACCAGCTAAGCGTCGGCATGGACGAAAAAACTACAAAAGAGAAGCTAAGTAAAGTATCTCCACAGGCTTTTGTAAAGCCAGCAAATCTATTTAAAAACCTAGAGGATTATGGTACGGGAGACGTACAGAATGGCTGGAAAGGCTCTGGTCGAGGTGACTCTTTTTCTTTAGAAAAGATAGAGAAGAAAAAACTATTTGGCTCTGTAGGGGTCTCCAATTCGTTTTTAGGTGGTGAAGTATTCGAAGCTAAGGAAACATCTATAAAAATACGCACTGCGTACTATATCCACTTATGCAACGAGAGCAGAAAATGTTTTAGGCTGAATGTGCACGAAGAGTACAGAAAACTCAAGTCGGTCTCTGTGAAAGAAAAAGATATAATAGAACCAGGTGGGTCTATAGGCGAGGCGAATACCGAAGACCCTCAGGAATCTACAGAATTCAGATACTTTGCCAACGCAAAGAGCGAAGGCATTATTGTTCTAGACCCTGGGTCTTTAAAAGACGCGATGACTGTGTCTGAAAAGGGGTCAATAGACAACATTGAAGGGGCACCTACAAACAATTCTGCGGACGGAATTTTTGTTGGTAACGTTGGAAGTACAGGTAAATCGGAAGGGCCGCATCTTCACGCTGAGCTGGGTCCATTTACAAAACCTGGAGGAAGAGGACAACCTCTAACAGCCGCTGATGTCGATCCTTATGTCCGCATTGGTGGCCTACCAGCAAGTAAATGGGGAGGGGTATATTCTCCGTATGGACCGAGAAGAAGCGGGTTTCATTACGGCATAGACATTTCTGGCCCCGGGCCCGGTGGCAAAAGCATTAATGGCCAACCGATAACTATCGGAGGTGGCGCGACTATTGTCGAGTCGGGGTCCGATGGCGGATACGGTAACAAGGTGATTATTAAAAGACCAGACGGAAGGGAGTTATTACTCGCTCACCTCCAAAACGATTCTATTCCTGCAGATCTTCCTAAAAACTCTACAGGTACATTTTCAAATACCGGAAAACCGCAAGGTGGCGGGCCGGGAACTGCAGGGGTGGCAAAAGACGGCGTAAAGCTTGAAACTGAATTTAAAGGAGTCCCTAAGTCCCTAGAGATACTACCAGGTCGTACTGTGCTCTCTTTTATCTCTAATTATGATAGTTGGATTGAGAACAATAAGTCTAACGCGGTTGATCCTGGAGTCTGGATCCCAGAGCTCTATAAAAACTGGATGGTTACTGGTACGACCTTTAATTGGGACAACGGAGACTTAAAAGTCAAACTCTCTTGTAATAGAAAATGGAATGTTTCAAGAGACACGTTTTTAAACAATATTCCTAGCTTTGCCCAGTATAACTCTGATGGCAAATATTCTAACTATTATGACTATATAAGATCGAGCGGGGATCTATGTTATACAACCGCAGGTGGAAAAAACTCCTGCGCAGAATTTTGTAAGAAAAAAGAGAGCTCAAGTAGTACCGGGGGCGGAAGTGGGTCACCGGACGTAACTACTTCTTATCCGCAAGGCAAATTTATTTACACATGCAATCAATACGACTCTGGTAAGGTCCAGGCTTTATTAGATGCAGGATCAGCTCTAGGAGTGACTAATAAAGCAGGTCTGGCAGGTATCGTTAGCGGAGCGCTGCAAGAAAGTACTTCTGCTTTAGACCCTACGATTATAAGTGGAGTGAAAGATGAGTCTAGCCAAGGTATATTTCAATGGAACCCAGCTGTTGGCCGCTTACAGGATCTTAAGAAGTGGGCGAGCGACAACGGATTTAACTATCTAGACTTTAACACCCAGGTAAATTATTTTGTATATGACGTTAAGCGTGGCTATCCTAACTTAGTCCCAGCTTTAAATAGCGCAACTACTCCCTTCGGTGCTGCAAACGCGTTTGACGTAAATTACACTATCTCTGGGGATAGAGACAAGGGGCCTAACTGGCCACAAAACCAAAGCCGGACCGCTTTTGTTAATAACATACTAGAGTGCATGACTGAATCATGATACCAATAACAGCACTCGCTCAGTTTGTATTGGGTATGGCCTTAGATTCTGCTAAAGATGCTTTTAAAAATCAAGCCAAAGAGCTACAAAAAGACCTAGAAAGACGCCAGCAACTCCAAGTTGCCAAGGCACTAATCGCAGAGCAAGTTGCCCGAGCGTATTCCGACCAAGTCAAAACAATATCTGAAGGGTACATAACTGCACTCCAAAACTCTACGCTAGATTTAGAATTTTCAGAAAATGAAGGAGATAAACTAACACTTTTAGCCGAGGGTGCCCTACGTAAACTCGAAGTATTTCTTGATAGGCAAAACCCTGAAGGCCCTATAATCCAGTTTCTTCAAAAGAGATACGAAGAAGAAAATATTAGGCGGATAACAGGAAGGTTATTTGCGGGACACTACGTAAACCGCAAAGGAACAGGGTTGTATAGCATATATAATAAGATGGGGTACGCTCCTATAGTCGATAAAAATAAGCCGTGGCTAAGCAGCGGGACAACCGCCCAAGGCATCGGGGAAATAGTAGCGGAAAAAGCAGACGAGCTATTTGAGCAAGCTTTTAATATCGATCTTACAGAAGAAGAGGTCAGAAGAACTTAGCCATAGTACTTAGATCCTTTCTTTAGGTTCTCTGTGGCGTTAAGAACTTGCAGCGAGGCATTCATCATGTGGTAGTCAAAGAAAGACTCTGCTAAGTCTGTGTCTTTGAAATAACATTTTGTTCCCCTACAATACACATCAACGTTCTCTAGATCTATTTTATAGTCTCTGCAAAACTCCTCTACAATGTTTTTAAAAGCGTACCTATGGTCAATATGAAATTCCCCCGCGTTAATTACTTGCCCTGAGACCGCGCATTTAATTTTATGCCCAAGCGGCCCTTGAAGCTGACGCAAGACGCTTTTCCTATATGAAATTATTTGCGGCTCTATGATTTGTCTCATGGCCACTAGAGCTTCTTTCTTGTTCTTTTTATACTCGGGGATCTCTTTCTTTCTAGGAAACAGCTCCTCTACAATCTTTCCCTTACCGAGCCACACCTCTCTTTTAGAACGGGGGGTGATCATCACTACACCTCTTACGGCTCGGCCTTGGAACTTCTTATTTCTTATTTTATATCTAAGCCCTTCTCTAGAATGAAGCGTTTTCCACTTCTCGATCTTACCCACTACATCATGGATAAAATCAAGATCTGGAGGTTTTACAAAGTAGTTGCATTCCGTGCTTTTGACGACTTGGCTCCACTTTTCTTCAAACTTTGTTTTTGTATAGTCTTGTCCCAAGACTCGAACGACTTGTCTGCCCATAAGATGTAGTTGATTAGCTTTGTCGAGTACGACTTAATATCATCAATGTTTTTAAGATGAGAGTTTTTACGAAGCAAAGTGGAAACCGACCTTTTCTTAACAAGATAATCTATTAAAAACGTCTCGTCGTTCTTCTCTAGATCCGTGATCCTAAATAAAAGTTCTTTATGATTGGTTAGTAGTTCTCCAAAGCCAATTTCAGAATCTTCTGTTGAATCCATTACACAGTTTTGTTCTGTTACTGGATTAAAACTCATGGTAAATGCAGTACGAACCGTGTCTACTTTTTTAACCGGTATTTGTAAGTCGTCCGCAATTTCTTGGTTTGTTATATTAGGATTCTTAATCAGATATTTCCTAATTTTTAAATATAAGTCAGAGTAAGACCTAGGCATCTTTACTAACCTAGAGCTATCTCTGAGATAATTTAGCATGTGAAACTGTAAGCATCTATTAACCCAGGTGGAAAAGTTTGCTCCTTTACTCTGATCCCAGGTATCATAAATACGTACAATGTACTCTAAAGCTGCATCCCTGAGCTCTTCAAACGGCAACCCTGTAAAGTTAGAAATCTTTCTAGCAACCTGATCAGCCTTCCACATCTGTGATATGATATGCTCATCTCGAAGATCTCGGGCCCTTTTTGACCTAATTCTAGGCTTTGCTATAGGCACATCATTCATTTTTAATTGCTTCCAGTATAAAAGTTTTGAGCTGACCCGCAGGCATAATGCCTTCAGTATTCAGCCCAAGAAGAGTTCCTTCGTTGTTGAAAATAGCAAAGTTAGGAGTACCATCGCACTCGATTTTATCACAAAATTCCCAGTCATCGGAAGTAACATCCCATTCACCAAAACCCGCGTTGTAATGCGGGAATTCTTCGCTAACTTCGTTAGCAACTTGGGCCCAGATAGGGCGCATAGCTTCGCAAGCTGCACAGCTTGGTTGCTTGAAAAATACTATTCTGTATTTAAATTTAGGTTTTTCTGACATAATTATTACTTATAAGTAAATAAACGCGTGCGCTCGTCGTTATTGTATAAAAACCTACGACTTTTCTAATTATACCATGCGCTAAAGATAACGCACACCCCCGGCGTTTCTTACATTTCTCTTATCTCCGAGCAAATTAGATAGAGAAGAAGACTTCCTAGGATTAGAAGACGTAGAAGAGTCGTAGGCCAATTTAGGTAAAGAAGACCTAATACCACCAGAGCTTAATTTACCTCCCATAAGCTCGTCTCTATACACTGTGACTCCGTATACAAATGCATCTACAAAATCATCATTTTTAATAAAAGGGAAAGAAGTTAGTTCGTTAATCCTATCTTGTAGATTGGGGATATTTTCGTAAAGACTTACGGCACCTTCTTCTACAAGAGGAGCAACAGAGTTTGCTCTTAGTACTTTATCTTTAGACGGTATGATTTCTTTGATCTGGATAGATAGAGAACTTCTAAGCGATTGTATCAAAGGAACCCCACTAGCCCTTCCTTCAATGTACAAGCATCTAATTTTCCATTGTTTTACAACTTGAGGTATAAGTTTTTGAAGGTCTGGAAACTCCATTCTCTCCATAACAACGTGCAAGAGCCTTAAGCTCTTATCTTTTGCTAATCCCCAAACACAAATAGCAGTAAAGTCATTCATACTAGTTGCTTTATAGGCCGTGTCCACAGTTGCGTAGATATAGGAGTATCTCTCTTGTTTCTCATAGGTTCCTAGCCAGTGTTCTTTAAATATAGCACCGGCATCACCTGCAGGTTGGCCTTGGTACAACGAGTTAAAATCCCTCTCCCCAATAGACTTTTTAATTGCGTTTAAGTTCTCTAAAGGGAAAAACTCTGGCCAATGAGACTCACCTAACTTTCTGCCTAGCGAGTCGTTTTCCTCATCGACACAGATTGCTGGGACATTAAGCTCTCTCCAGTTATCCCTGTCGGCACTAAGCAGTCGGCCAATCACATCATCGCAATGAAACCTTGTGCCCATGGAGATGATTGCATGGTTCGGCAGACCTCGAGTCAAGAACTGAGCCTGAACCCAGCTAAACGTGCTCTCCATAACAGTCAATGAGTTACCATCAGCCAAAAGGTCATCAAGTAGACCGACACCGGGTAGGTCCTGGTCATCGATGACTCCATATCCAAATCCGGTGACGCTACTTCCTGCAGAAGCAAC